>ENA-OWLE01000244-OWLE01000244.1-metagenome-genome-assembly--contig:-NODE-244-length-11703-cov-4.551854_pt1 | contig 11703 bp, 6 predicted proteins | sample MGYA00245345_ERZ651094 | MGnify/ENA primary metagenome ERZ651094 (study PRJEB26857, sample SAMEA4031770) | metagenome | biome: human; feature: oral; material: saliva | place: Philippines | collected 2014 | study... | reverse complement strand
TCTAGGCCGTTAATTGTGATTATTACAGCTATCATTCTTGGTGTGCTAATTAGCTCATCAGATTATAAGACGACGCTTATTATCCCCATCTTAATGATTTTAGTATTTTTTTGGACCTATATAGAGGCAGAAGACTGGATTCAGCTTATATGGATGTTAGCTTTGAATTTTGTATTGTTTAGTGCTTTTTTCTTAGTTGAGCTATTTTTATACTCTACTTTATCACCATTTATATATATTTTAAAAATAAGAAGAGAATGAGGAAGTTAATGTTTCGACGCTAATTTTCCTCATTCTTTTTTTATGTTCAAAATGAATCAAAAAGTTTCAAATTATTCCATAATAACGCTTACAAAACGAACGTTTTTTGCTATAATAAAAGAAAAGTGAGTAATAAAGACTTAAGGAGTTTTAAATGGACAATTTATTAACCGTTCATTTTCATAGTATGCATGGCGACTATTCCAGATACAGTATGTGGACGTGGCTAGATGCTTATTGGGGCAAAGAAGCCCATTTTTCTCGTGAGGATGATTTTGGACTGGTGGGGCAGCTCGCCTTTCCGGCTAATCGTTTTATTGACTCTGTCAATCTCTTGGTTAAGACGGAAGATTGGTCAAAGCAGACACATGATTATCGTATCAGACGTTTCTTAGGGGATGCCCCGAATGCTATTTGGGTGGTTGAAGGAGACCCGACTGTTTATTATTCTAAACAGGCTGCTTTAACTAGTCATAGTTTTGAAGGACGTGATCAGCATGCCTTTGATGTGGCTCTTCGTAGACAGGAATTCGACCAAAAATGGGGCTTTCAAGGTTGGTTAGGTCATAAGTATGAAAAAGGTTCCACAGAGTTTCGCCTTTGGGCGCCACTAGCTCGTCGTGTGCAGCTACTACTTTTTAAAAAGGGTAGTAAAAAAGCTAAGGTGATTAAGATGAGCCGAGGAACCAGTGTGAATAAGGATCACCACGAGATGAATACACACGGTGTTTGGAGCGTCTCTGTCCCTGGGAATTTGGATGGGTTCGCCTATCAGTTTCGTGTCTACCATGAAGAGAGTTTCTATCAAGATACTAGAGATCCATATAGCATCGCCCTTAGCTTAAATAATAAAAAGAGCTTGGTGGTCAACCCTGAGCGTTTGATTCCTAAGGGGTATCAGAAGGTTACACGACAAGATGCTAACTGGCGGAATGCCAATGCCTGCTCATCTGTTATCTGTGAGATGCATCTACGAGATTTCTCAATCTCAGAAACATCTGGTGTTAAGAAGGCATATAGAGGGACTTACCTAGGTGCCTGCCAGAAAGGAACTAAAAATGCCCAAGGAGATGTAACTGGTTTTGATTATATCAAACGCATGGGTTATAACTATGTTCAGTTACAGCCGGTCTTTGATCATCACAAGACCTACGATAAGAATGGTAAGCTTCTCTATAACTGGGGATATGATCCTGAAAATTACAATGTTCCAGATCGTCAGTTTGCGGCCAATCAAAAAAATCTCTTGGCACCAATTTTGGAGCTTAAGCAGATGATTCAGGCCTACCACGAGGCGGGTATTGGGGTCATCATGGATGTGGTTTATAACCACACCTATTCGTCATATAGTTCGCCTTTCCAACTGGCAGTACCAGCTTATTATTACCGTATGCATGACAATGGTTCATTCCAGGATGGGTCAGGTTGTGGGAACGAAACAGCCAGTGAGAAAGAAATGTACCGCAAGTATATGATTGATTCTTTGACCTATTGGGCAGAAGAATTTGGAGTGGATGGTTTCCGTTTTGACCTTATGGGCTTGCATGACGTTGCTACTATGAATGCCATTCGTTCAGCCATGGATGATATAGATCCTAGAATCCTTATTTACGGTGAAGGATGGGACATGGGAATTGGACTTCCTGTGGACCAAAAGGCCAAGAAAGATAACGCAGCTTTGATGCCTAGAATCGGATTTTTCAATGACAATGCGCGTGATGCTGTTAAAGGGGCAGAAGTCTATGGACACATCAGCAATGGTTATGTGTCTGGAGCTCCTTTAGAAGACCAAATTGCTAAGAGTTTACTTGGTAGCCGTGGCTTTGTAAACTACCTCATGCCGGGTCAGGTTCTCAACTATATTGAAGCTCATGACAACTACAATTTGAATGATCTTATGCATCATCTGCATCCACATGATTCGCCAGAGGATATTGAAAAACGGATTTACTTGGCTAACGCTCTTAATCTAACTATGCAGGGGATGTGTTTCATGCAATTAGGGCAAGAATTCCAGCGTACTAAGATGGTTGCAACAGGCGAAGATGGAAATTACACAGAAGCAGATCTTAAGCGTGCTATGAATAGCTACAATGCCCCTGATGAGGTAAATCGAGTGGATTGGAATCAGGTGACTCTTAAGAAAGAGTTAATTGATAAAATTGCAAAATTAATTGAACGCAAACAAACAGTAGCAGAATTTTCATATCATTCGTATGCGGATATCTATGATAATCTCTACGTGTCTAAAGCAGATTATGCTTCAGGTATCGTAGAACTACATATTTCTGGAAAACTGCATGAGACCTTGGTATTCGATAATATGAAAAAAGATTTGGAGATTTACTGACAAGGTAGTAAAAAAATGTTATAATACAGTAAACGCTTACACAAGCGGTTTTGTACGCTTGTAAGCCCTACTATCATAAAGGGTTTTCTGGTGTATTTACATATATTAATTTCAATGTTTTAGTGTCTTGATATCCCTTATCAAGACTGGTTTAAGGAAGGAGTGATGGTATGAATCTCGATGAAGCCATGTACACGTTTGGAACAGGTGAGAACTTCCACCTTCAGAATTATCTGGGTGTGCATGAATTGGAGGGAGAAGAAGGATTTATCTTCCGTGTGTGGGCCCCTCATGCTGAGCAGATTCAGGTAATCGGAGATTTTACAGGTTGGTTTGATGAACCTCTGGATATGACTAAAAACCATATCGGCGTTTGGGAGGCGACTTCAGCTCTCCCTGAAGAAGGACAACTTTATAAGTTCTTGGTAAAACGTAAGGGTGGTCAAGTAGTTGAAAAGATGGATCCTTTTGCTACTTATTTGGAACCACGTCCAGGAACAGGAGCTGTCATTCGTAAGAAGAAAGCTAAGAAGTGGAAAGATGGCCTTTGGATGGGGCGTCGCAAACGCTTTGGCTTCCAAAAACGTCCGGTAAATATCTATGAAGTTCATGCATCGTCTTGGAAACTAAAAGAAGATGGTCAGCCTTATACTTTCAAGGAATTGAAAGAGGAATTGATACCATATTTAGTTAAGATGAACTATACCCACGTGGAATTCATGCCACTCATGGCTCACCCGTTAGGGATGAGTTGGGGTTACCAGCTCATGGGTTACTTTGCTTTTGAGCATACTTATGGTACACCAGAAGAGTTTCAGGATTTTGTTGAAGCTTGTCACCAGAATAATATCGGTGTCTTAGTGGACTGGGTTCCAGGTCACTATACACAAAATGACGATGCTTTGGCCTACTTCGATGGCACACCAACCTTTGAATATCAAGATCACGATCGAGCTCATAATTATCGTTGGGGAGCCTTGAACTTTGACTTAGGAAAAAATCAAGTACAGTCTTTCCTTATTTCAAGTGCTCTTTATTGGATTGAGAATTATCATATCGATGGTATTCGAGTGGATGCAGTTTCAAATATGCTCTATTTGGACTATGATGAGGGTCCATGGATGCCAAACAAGGATGGTGGTAACCGTAACTTGGAAGGTTATGGCTTCCTTCAAAAACTCAATCGTGAAATTAAAAATCGATACCCAGATGTCATGATGATCGCGGAAGAATCAACTGCGGCAACGCCTATCACACAACCTATTGAAGAAGGTGGTCTTGGCTTTGACTTCAAATGGAATATGGGCTGGATGAACGATATCCTCAGATTCTACGCGGAGGACCCTGTTTACCGTCAGTATGATTTCAATCTGATGACTTTCAGTTTCATGTATTGCTTCAATGAAAACTATGTTCTACCATTCTCACACGATGAGGTGGTACATGGTAAGAAGAGTATGATGCATAAGATGTGGGGTGACCGCTACAATCAGTTTGCTGGTCTTCGTAACCTCTATGCTTATCAACTCTGTCACCCAGGTAAGAAATTGCTCTTCATGGGATCTGAATTTGGTCAATTCTTAGAGTGGAAATATGATTACCAACTTGAATGGGGCAATCTTGAAGATGAGATGAACCAGAAGATGCAGGCCTTTACTAGCCATATGAATGCTTTCTATAAGGACCACAAGTCTCTCTGGCAGATTGATGATTCTTATGATGGTATTGAGATTATTGATGCGGATAACCGTGCCGAAAGTGTTCTATCCTTTATCCGTAAGGATGATAAAGGTGACAAGGGTGATATCCTAGTCTGTGTCTTCAACCTTGCTCCAGTGGAACGTAAAGACTTCACTATTGGCTTGCCAATCGCCGGTATCTACCAAGAAGTTCTTAACACTGAGATGGAAGAGTTCGGTGGTGTCTGGAAGGAAGGAAATCCTGATACCCGTACCCAAAAAGCGAAGTGGAAGGATTATGAGAATACTCTTAGCTTTACATTGCCAGCTCTTGGAGCAAGTATCTGGCGTGTGAAACGTCGCTTGAAATAAAGGGTAGGCTTAAACGTGTACGCGATTTGTTTTTCAAGGGTAATAGCAAGGAAGTCACGGTTGAAAGAAACTATCTGGCAGCCGAACTATTGCCACACTGAGAAACTTACTTTAATTGTCATAATCAGTTTCGACTGATTATCTCACATCCTTTTGAGGATGGAACTAAAAATCATGAGGGGGACTATTCATGAAAAATGAAATGTTGGCTTTGATCCTTGCTGGTGGGCAAGGAACTCGTCTTGGAAAATTGACCCAAAGTATTGCCAAACCAGCTGTTCAGTTTGGTGGACGCTACCGTATCATTGACTATGGTTTGTCTAACTGTGCCAATTCAGGGATTAACAATGTAGGTGTCATTACACAGTATCAACCACTTGCTTTGAATAGTCATATCGGTAATGGTTCAAGTTGGGGCTTGGATGGTGTTAACTCTGGTGTATCAATTCTTCAGCCTTACTCAGCTAGCGAAGGTAATCGTTGGTTTGAAGGTACTAGTCACGCTATTTACCAAAATATTGACTATATCGATAGCATCAATCCTGAATATGTTTTGATTTTGTCTGGTGACCATATTTACAAGATGGACTATGACGATATGCTCCAATCTCACAAAGACAATAAGGCAAGTCTGACTGTCGCTGTTCTTGATGTGCCACTTAAAGAAGCTAGCCGTTTCGGTATCATGAACACAGATGCTAATAACCGTATTGTTGAGTTCGAAGAAAAACCTGAAAATCCTAAATCTACCAAAGCATCAATGGGTATTTACATCTTTAACTGGAAACGTCTTCGCAATATGTTAGTTTCAGCTGAAAAGAGCTCAGTTGATATGTCAGACTTTGGTAAGAACGTTATCCCAGCTTATCTTGAAACAGGTGAAGGCGTCTTTGCTTATGAATTTGAAGGCTATTGGAAAGACGTCGGTACTATCGAATCCCTTTGGGAAGCAAATATGGAGTACATTTCTCCTGAAAATGCCTTGGATAGTCGTAACCGTCAATGGAAAATTTACTCACGTAACGTGATTGCTCCACCAAACTTCATTGGTGAACATGCTCAGGTTGAAGATTCACTCGTTGTTGATGGCTGTTTGGTTAATGGAACTGTTAAACATTCTGTGCTTTCAACAAATGCACAAATTCGTGAAGGGGCAGTCGTTGAAGATTCAGTGATTATGAGTGGTGCAGTTATTGGTAAAGGTGCAAAAATTAAACGTGCTATTATCGGTGAAGGTGCACACGTTTCAGAAGGTGTGGAAATTGACGGTACAGAAGAAGTGCAAGTCGTAGGATACAATGAAGTAGTGGGGGTACCAAAAGATGAAGATTGATAAATATTCTGCAATTATAGGAAATACCGTAGGGTTCCATGACATGGATGTCTTGACGGAGCACCGTCCTATTGCCAGCCTACCATTTGGTGGAAAATATCGCCTCATCGACTTCCCATTGTCTAACTTGGCTAATGCTGGTATCCGTAGCGTCTTTGGAATCTTCCAAAACGAAAACATCGGTTCTGTCTTCGACCATATTCGTTCAGGTCGTGAGTGGGGCTTGTCTACTCTTCTCAGCCACTTCTATCTTGGTATTTACAATACTCCAGTTGAGAGTTCAACTGTTAATGAAGAATACTATCGCCAAATTTTGACTTACCTTAAACGTTCAGGTTCAGACCAGACTGTAGCTCTTAACAGTGATGTTTTGGTCAACATTGATCTTAATCAGGTTTTCCACCTCCACAATACAACAAAACAAAAAGTTACTGTGGTCTACAAGAAACTTCCTAAAGAACGCATTTCAGATGTAAACAGCATTTTGAACATTGATGAATCTGACAAAGTGCTTAGCCATGAGCTCTTCCAGGGTGGAGATAAAGAAGTTTACAATATGTCTACAGACATCTTTGTTGTGGATACACCATTCTTGATTGAAAAATTGGAAGAAGAAGCAGCTAAAGAAGAACCACGTAAGCTTCGCTATGTACTTCGTGATTTGGCAGTTGCTGAAAATGCTTTTGCTTACGAGTACACTGGTTACCTTTCAAATATCCACTCAGTGAAAGCGTACTTTGATGCTAACTTGGATATGTTGGATTCACAAAAATTCTATTCACTTTTTGCATCAAACCAAAAAGTTTATACAAAAGTTAAAAATGAAGAGCCGACATACTATTCAGACTCTTCTGAAGTTAAGGTTTCACAATTTGCATCTGGTTCGATTGTACGAGGTAAAGTTGAGAACTCAGTGATTTCACGTAATGTTGACTTGTCTGAAGGTTCTAGTGTGAGCCATTCAATTCTCTTCCCACGTGTTAATGTTGCCAAAGGCGCAACAGTTGAATATGCTATTGTGGATAAAGGTGTTGAAATCGCTGAAGGTGTTACGATTCGCGGTACAGAAAACAACCCAGTTGTCATCAAAAAAGGTAGCGTTGTAACAGAGGATATTGTACGATGAAAATTTTATTTGTAGCAGCAGAGGGTGCACCTTTCGCTAAAACTGGTGGTTTGGGTGACGTTATCGGTGCTCTTCCTAAATCTCTAGTTAAAAATGGTCACGAAGTTGCCGTAATTCTCCCATATTATGATGTGGTTTCGGCTAAATTTGGCGATCAGGTTGAAGACCTTGGCTTCTTCTATACAAATGTTGGTTGGCGTCGTCAATATGTGGGCATCAAGAAAATTGTCCGTGATGGTGTGACCTTCTTCTTCATTGATAATGAGCAGTATTTCAACCGAGGTACGGTATACGGTGAGTGGGATGATGGTGAGCGTTTTGGCTTCTTCCAAATGGCTGCCCTTGAGTTGATGGAAAAAGTGGACTTTATTCCAGATATTCTCCATGTTCATGACTACCACACAGCCATGATTCCATTCCTTCTTAAGGAAAAATACCATTGGATTCAAGCTTACCAAGGTATTAGAACAGTCTTCACTATCCATAATATTGAGTTCCAAGGTCAATTTGACAGTGGTATGCTTTGGGAAATCTTTGGTGTTGGTTACGAGCGTTATGCAGACGGTACGCTCCGTTGGAATGACTGCCTCAACTGGATGAAAGCAGCCGTTCTTTACGCAGATCGTGTAACAACAGTTTCTCCATCTTATGCTGGTGAAATTCAAACACCTGAATTTGGTAAAGGTCTTGATCAAATCATGCGCATGGAATCTGGTAAGTTGTCTGGTATTGTTAATGGTATCGATACGGACCTCCTTGATCCAGAAACAGATGCTCACATTCCTTATCATTTCTCAGTGGATGATTTGTCAGGTAAAGCCAAAGACAAGGCAGCTCTTCAAGAGCGTGTTGGTCTCCCAGTTCGTGAAGATGTTCCATTGATTGGTATTGTGTCACGTTTGACGGACCAAAAAGGTTTTGATTTGGTGGTGAACGAACTTCACAATATCTTGCAACATGATGTTCAGATTGTTCTTTTGGGTACTGGCTACAGTGACTACGAGAATTCTTTCTCTTGGTTTGGCCATGCTTATCCAGAGAAAATGTCTGCCAACATTACCTTCAACCTAGAGTTGGCTCAACAAATTTATGCTGGTTGTGACATTTTCCTCATGCCTTCAGCCTTTGAACCATGTGGTCTCTCACAAATGATGTCTATGCGTTATGGTACCTTGCCAGTGGTTAGTGAGGTTGGTGGTCTTCGTGACACCGTTGAACCTTACAACCCTGTAACGGGATCAGGTACAGGCTTCTCATTCGGTAACTTCTCAGGTTACTGGATGGTTCAAACCCTTGAAAAAGCTCTCGATGTTTACGAAAAAAATGCTGATGCTTGGAAACAACTCCAGCACAATGCTATGACTCGTGACTTCTCATGGGATACAGCAAGTTTGGCATATGTTGATTTGTACAAACAATTAGTATAATCCAAGGATAACTTTTCTCGCAAGGGAAAAGTTATCTTCATGTAAAGAGTTTGAAAACGCTTCAACATCAATTAGAAAAAGCCAAAATAGTCGCTCCAAATCTTGCTACTAAAGCAAATGAAAGAGATGCTATCTAGGAGTATGATTCTCATTATGTTATAATTAATTTAACTGTTTTGACAGTTTTGTAAATCAAGATGCAGAAACTGAGGTTCCTAATCTTGATTGGCAAGGTTTGGAAGTTTTAAAGAAATTTCCAATTCCCCCTTATTCCGATATTCACTCTATAAGATGTGTATCAAAGGTATAGAAGTATAAGAAAGGATTTCTATGCAACTCGAAAATTTAACAAAAGAACAATTTATCCGTGATTTTAAGGACATGCTCCACCAAGAACAGTTGATTAGAGTGGCTAAGGCTACACCAACTGAAATTTTCACAGCCTTGGCTGGCTTAATCCGTAAGTATTACACTAACACATGGATTGAACGTAACCATGCACTTTCAGACAATCAAGAAAAGATTGCTTTCTACTTCTCAATCGAATTCCTCCCAGGTCGTATGTTGGAAACTAACCTCCTCAACCTTGGTATTCTTGACCTTGTTAAAGAAGGTTTTGCAGAACTTGACATCGACTTCCGCGAAGTAGTAGAAGCTGAGCATGACATGGCACTTGGTAATGGTGGTCTTGGTCGTTTGGCTGCTGCCTTCATGGATTCACTTGCAACTACTGGTTACCCAGGTTTTGGTAATGGTCTACGTTACCGTTATGGACTTTTCAAACAACGTATTGTTGATGGTTATCAAGTTGAATTGCCCGATGGTTGGTTTGGCTCAACAGGAAATGTTTGGGAAACACGTAAAGACCATGATATCGTTTATGTAAAACTCTTCGGTGATGTTGTCCTTGAAAGCAATGAAGAAGGTCGCTTCGTTCCAACTTATAAGAACGCTCAAGTTCTTCGCGCTGTGCCTTACGATGTACCACAAATTGGTTTCCAAAATGGCGTGATCAACAATCTTCGTCTTTGGGATGTTGAAATTCCTGAAGAGTATGAATTGGACTACCCAACTTTGGAAGCTCGCCGTCGTGTGAAAGATATTACAGCCATTCTTTATCCAGATGATTCAACGATTGAAGGTAAAGAATTGCGTTTGGTTCAAGAATATTTCATGACAAGTGCAGGTCTCCAAACCATTATCAAATCATACCTTAAGATGGGCTTGCCATTGAAAGATATCCATGAAAAAGTATCTGTTCACATCAATGATACCCACCCTGCGGTTGCACCAGCTGAATTCATGCGTCTCCTCCTTGATGAATACGGTCTTTCATGGGAAGATGCTTGGCATGCGACTGTTAAGACAATGAGCTACACTAACCACACAATCCTTCAAGAAGCTCTTGAAAAATGGGATCAACAGCTCTTCAAACGTGTTCTTCCACGTGTTTACCAAATCATCTTGGAAATCGACAACCGTTATATAGCTGAAATGGCTGGACGTGGTGTTGCTGCAGATGTTATCGAACGCACACGTATCGTTAAGGATAACCAAGTACATATGGCTAACTTGGCTATCATTGGTGGTCATTCAGTCAACGGGGTTGCCAAACTCCACACAGAACTTCTTAAAGAAGATACGCTTCACGACTTCTATACTATTTATCCTGAAAAATTCAATAACAAGACAAATGGTATCGTTCAACGTCGTTGGACACAAATTGCAGCTCCTGAACTTTCAGCAGCAATTGATGATGTGATTGGTGATGGATGGCGTAAAGACATCCATGAGCTTGAAAACCTTAAAACTTACTTGGATGACAAGAAAGTCTTGAACCAGTTCTATCAAGTTAAGAAGAGTGCTAAACAACGTTTGGCAGACTACATCAAGGAAACAACAGGCGTTGAAGTGTCTACAGATGCTATCTTTGACGTTCAGGTTAAACGTCTTCACGCTTACAAACGTCAATTGCTTAACCTCCTTCACATTATCAAACTTTATTGGGATCTTAAAGATAACCCTGATAAAGACATGGTACCACGTGTATTCATCTTTGGTGCCAAAGCTGCGCCTGGCTATCACTTCGCAAAATCAGTTATCAAACTCATCAACGAAGTTGCCAACCTTGTTAACAATGATGAAAGCCTTCAAGGCAAACTTAAAGTAGTCTTCCTTGAAAACTACCGTGTAAGCCTTGCAGAACTTATCATTCCAGCAGCAGATGTCTCTGAACAAATCTCATTGGCTTCTAAAGAAGCATCTGGTACTTCAAACATGAAATTCATGATGACTGGTGCGATTACCTTGGCAACACTTGACGGTGCCAACATTGAAATCAAGGATGAAGTTGGAGATGAGAATGTTGTCATCTTCGGTATGGACAAGGACGAAGTTTATGAACATTATGCACGTCACGATTATTATTCTCGTGCAGTTTATGAAAATAATCCTGTCATTCGTCGTGTTGTTGATACTTTTGTCAATGGTACTATTCCAAATGCTCAGTCAGAAGGTACTGAAATCTATGAAGCGCTTATCACACATAATGATGAATACTTCCTCTTGGAAGACTTCGAAGCCTATGTAGAAGCTCAAGAAAAAATCGATGCGCTTTATCGTGATCATGACAAGTGGGCACGTATGAGCTTGGCAAATATTGCTAAATCTCATAAGTTCACTTCAGACGATACGATTACAGAATACGCCAAAGAAATTTGGGAATTGAAAAAATAAGCGAAAGTTCATGAATTACAAAGAGACAACGACTACGAATGGTCGTTGTTTTTATGCTTTTTAAGAAGAAAGACGATATGGTATCCAAGCAGCATTTAGAAAGTGATTTTCAATTGAAATGTATCTTTATCCAACCTTAGTCCTCGAAACTTGCAACCGTCTTTTAGAATGTTATAATGACCTATAGGTATAAGCATCAAAAAGGAGGGGAATTTATGGCTTTACGTAGCCAATTAATTACCAAGGAGTTTCCAGAATTAGATAGGGTGGAGCGTCTAAACAATGAGGCCTTTCCGCAGGAAGAGCGAATTCCATTAAGCGACTTTTTACAATTAGATGGCCGTGATGATTATCATTTCTTTGCCTTTTACGATGAGGATGATTTTGTTGGCTTTGCCTCGGTTCTCTACAACGCTAAA
>ENA-OWLE01000242-OWLE01000242.1-metagenome-genome-assembly--contig:-NODE-242-length-11742-cov-12.529221_pt1 | contig 11742 bp, 10 predicted proteins | sample MGYA00245345_ERZ651094 | MGnify/ENA primary metagenome ERZ651094 (study PRJEB26857, sample SAMEA4031770) | metagenome | biome: human; feature: oral; material: saliva | place: Philippines | collected 2014... | reverse complement strand
AGAGAGCCTTATGGACTTTTTGTGTTACTTGTTCAACTTGATTTTACAATCGGCGGAATAAATTTCTTCATGATTTACATATAAAAATAGTGGCAAGGTAAACCTTGCCACTATCTGCTATGACGTATTATTAATGCTCTAACCAACCATGAAATTTATGGGCAGTACCATCATTTGAATCTAAATTTGATAGATACACGTAGGAGTTTTCCATGTCTACTTTAATACCTAAAGACTTTTTCTTGGACTTAGCCATATTAATAGTAAGGCCTAAGATATTTACAACTTGGAAAAAATGCTCTGTAGAAGTAAGTTCCTCTAAATTTTTATGAGCATCTGCAACGATACGTAATTTATAGAATTTTGAACTTCCATACATTTTGAATGTAAAGATGGCTTGTTGAGATTTAGCATCAAAATCAACTTTATACTTTTCAATAGCACCTTCTAATACCATTTGATCTGTATTAACTGTATTGTCTACCACTAGATTCATAACTAAATCCATTGGATTGTTCATCAACATAAATGTAGTACTCATATTCTCTCCCTCAATATTTATCAAATCTGAATTAAACTAACCCCAAACATTAACATTTGATATTTAATAATTTCGATATTGATAGTATACATGATAATTGTAAAATTTCTACAGTAAAGTTATAAAATTTCCATCAATTCTTCATTTTTTAATTAAATAAAATTATTTTATAGTGCTTATCTATTTCTTATAATAATAAATAAATTCTATGTATCCTTTGCACCTCATCTATATGTGTATCTCCTATAGATGTTCTTCTGTATATCCTCTATATATCGTATCCCCTACCGATATCTTGCTTTATAAGGTCTACTACATTATGGACATGAAAAAAGACTAATGCTCAAATCCACTGATTTGAAACATTAGTCTTTTATTATTCCCCAATTAAGTTTTGAATTTATAGAGCACTTTAATCAAAATAAACTGCAATACTAGGACATAAATGATTTGTGTCCCAAAGAAGTCTATAAAGATTCGATCATCTACATAGAACAAGTATAGAGGGTACACAAATGTGGCGTACGCCAATATCATAGGAATGCTATTGCGCTGTCTACACAGATAATACAAAATCGTATAGATTAAGATGATGAGTAACGCAAATAGATACATACCTAAGAGAGAGAAATCGTGATAATACCGCATCAACGACGTATATACATTAGTATCAATATTGTAGAAATAGGTAAAGAATAAGAAAATACTTGGCTTAGGAAGATCAAAACCAAGAGTATTCAAATTACCATAGGGACCAACAAAGATGGTTTGACCAATCAAGGTAGAGTCCGCCAATTGATACTGTAAAATTACGTCGAACGCCGATAAGGATATACCTGCATAGTGTGCCAAAATCTCAAAAGCCGATTTATTAGCACTAATACCCTTCCCAAATAAAGCGCCTAGTACAACGAATAATAGGAAGAAGGAAACAAAGGATACTCCTGCCGTTGTGAGCAATTTCTTCGCATACGCCAAACCTTCATACTTGCGATACATGGCATGTCCAACAACGGTAAAAATGAATATAACAAGAGTAATAACCAAGATGCGCCCTGTTGTTAAATACACAAAGGGGAAGAAAAATAGTAAAGGTATTAAATAACATAGGTTAGTCCAGCGCCACGCTTTAAAGACGGTGCGCTGAATAAAGGCGAATATTGATAAATATGTTATTTGTTGCACTAAGATTTGATAATACGCCATCCACCGCGATAGCTTTATGGTAGAGCTTTCAGCCATAATATAAGGTCGAATAGAACTAGCAATACCGAATATGCCGTTCTTATTGCCCGCCTTCTCAGCCAAGGTGTACATCTCATGACCTGCTAAGCCTAAAATGATGGCTAGTAAAACCCACAGGATACACTGACGATACATGGGAATATATACGTCATTCATAGACTGTGAAGATATATTTGCTTTCACCATAGGTCTATCGTTCAAACAATGGGCCACATAGAGAGAGCCTAAGGTCATCACCATTTGGGCAGTGATCAAGAGTATTACAGTGCTGCCATGCATAGGTAGTTGCCACTGTTTCACCATGATGGTGCACAGAATGCTAGCAATCGTTAGTGACGATTGGGTGGCAATCACCGGCGACAGTAAATCAAAGTCTAGTGCATATAGTGTCACTAGCAAGAGCAAAACTGATGATAGGGACAGCGATATAAACCAAAATTGGCTATCTACCATGACGATACTTCCTTACAGCTGTTACAGAAATCAATAAAGTCATAACCATACCACCTAATACAAAGCCTATAATGCCGTACTTCACAGGCAGGAAGCCTTCATTTTGAAATTGCGCATCCCCTTCTATGATTTGTTTATCTACAAGGCGTACGGAAAAGTTTGGATTGATAGCTTGTACCTTACTATTGGCATAGCTAATGTACTGATTAATTAATTCATCTAAGTGGGCTTTTGTATAATCTGGATCTTGTACATCATTTGGATTAAACATAATGTACAATTCATAAATTTTAGGATCCTCTGTATTTACAAAGATATGTTGTTGATACCATTTGAATTGATTAACAGAGTCCATCGAATTCCAATTAGAATTTATTTTAGACCAGTCTATTTCTTTTGAAGATTGCTTTAAAAACCCTGTAATAAAGCCTTGGGATTGAAGCATTCCTCTTAAATGAAGATCATCCTTCACAATACCATTTGAGTTCTTATTATCTACTGTAAAAATAACAGATGCATTAATAGGTCCATGAACCATAGTCGGTTTTACCAAAATGGTGCGAGACACGATGATAACGATGGCACAAAGGATGCCTACAAGGGCTATTTGCCACCACTTTCGTTTAAGATCATTTAAAATATATGTATTCATATGCTTTCACTTCTTTATTGAATTATAAAAATCTAAAATCACTAGCATTTACGAATTTAATACATCTATATAATACATAGATTTCTGTTAAAAGCATGGTCAATGCTGCGCCATTGGCCCCCATGTAATAGAGTAAAGGGAACACGATACATAAATCTAGAATAGCAGAGTGAACTAAAATCGTAACAAATTCCTTTTGATGACCAAAAGATATCATACCAAATAGGCCATAAATATTACTAGTAATAACCACTAACGGCAAGAATGCTAATATTTGTAGCACCGATACGGACTCCTCGTAGCTTGGTCCAAGAATGTAGTATACTAACCATTTAGCAGTTACAAAGATACCAATACAGAGCAAGGATGTACCAGAACAAAGAATGATGGTTGCTTTACGCAACACGGATTGAGCCCGTTCTTTGGATTCCTTGGCGATTTTATTAACAAATGGATATAAGGCATCTACTACAGGGCTTAGGCCCCCTCTGAAAGCATCAATAATGCGATTTGCCGCCGTATAGATACCCACCACGTAGTCGGATGTTACTAATCCTAGGAATACGATGGAAGAGCTAGTATAGAGATTAATAGCCACCATAGAGCCAAAGTAAGGAACACTATCCTTGATTGCCCCTTTAATATGGTGCCATTTAATCCTCATAAGAATATCTGGATATTCCTTATAAATGATGATCCATGAGAATACCGCTGCAATTACATTTGTAATAGACTGAAAGAATGCAGCCCACACGATATCATCTAAGGTATTTACAAAGATAAAGATCCCCGCTACCGATACGATACGACCTAAGATGGTAACAAAGGTAATGTATCGCATCTTCTGTATCCCTTGGAAGAACCAAATTGGAAACAGAGCCGTACCAATAACGTTTAAATACACTGCCCCATAGAGGAGTGCATTATAGTTGAACCAGTTAGATAGGATGAACATCAATATCCCAAATACAGCAGTTATAACGGCGAGGATAAAGAGCTTAGCCCCCATGATAGAACTGAAATAAAAGCCCCTCTTTGGCCCACGATCATGGCGCGCGATACTTTTAGGTCCACTGAGGTCAAAGCCAAAGTTAGAAAACAGTAAAAAATACTGCACCACGCCTGTAGCAAATGCGAGCTGACCAAAGCCATCAACATGTAGTACCCGCACCAAGTACGGGAAGGTAATAAAGCTCAGAATATATTGGAGCCCTTTTACAGTGAGTAAGGAGCCAATATTTTCTAATAATGACCAATTTACTTTCATCGCTTCACCAACTTATCTTTCAAAGACAATCGCAGTTGATTACTATGATTTAAGAGCCCTAATAATAAATTGGATTTACCTAGAGCATGTAAAAATCCAGCAGGCCAGATGCTATCCTTAAAGTCCGTAGATAATTGTTTTGGATTGCTTAAATAAGCAGCCAAGGATTTATTCTTAACCATCGGTTCAAAGGAGTCTATATACACTGGATATGGTCCCCAGTATGATACATCTTCATTATCTGGATGCAAGGCGAATTGAATGAAGTTCGTCATCACCATGTCCGCATCAATAGAGCCATACTGCATCATATCTAGTGGATAGGACTTATAGAAGTCCATAGCCCCTTGGTGTAGCTCAGCCAAGCGATTTTTATATTCCTCAGGTATAGAGCTATATTCGTAGTCCTCTAGTAGAGGTATGGCTTCACATTTCTCATTGTACTCATAGCCTAAGGTTGTACCGTGAGGGGCCGTAAAGAACACCTCTAAGAACATATACCCTAAGCGCAATGCCGTTTGTAGTTCATAGTTTTGAGATATATCAATATAAGAATCCTTTGGCTCCAAACTGTTTTGTAAGTATAGAGGGACCCAATCGATATCATAGTTCTTGATTGTACTATATTGCTGCAATGCAGATACAATCGTGCCTGCTCCAAGATCAACAACACCGATTCTACGGTATTCCTTATATTGTTTTAGATAATCCCACAATAACTGTCCTTGTTCCTGCGAATTGTAATACACTTTCGCTTTCACTTGATTATATAAGGCTTGAATACGCTCATCTTGGGTCAATTCGTCCCTACTGAAGGTGTCGCTTTCACGTAAACCAACGGAATGAACCACATCTGCATCATAAGGAATTCCTAAACGGTTAAACAGTGTAGTAAGGGTAATATTGGGTTGCCATGATTTATATAAACGCAGAATATCCTCTAAGGACTGGCGATACTGGATCATAGGAATCACGACGGATCGTCTAGATAAATAAGAGTAGAAGCTCGTTAATGCCCCTTCTTGGTCGCTAATCGCTTGCAATACATAGCCATCGCGAGCCAAGAACAAGATAGCATCTAGATTATGCCTATCCTTATGGTCCTTAATCCATTCCATAAAGCCTTTGACGATAGGACCAAACACATCAAAGCCAAGGCGATAGGCCAAGGAATTTGGCGTCTTTGGCGAATTATGTTTCGTAATAAAGCCATATAAAAGGGAGTAATCTAAATCGCCCTTCGCCTTACTTTCATCTACATAGGATTTACGGCTAGGTGGCTTGATTAAATACGCATCTAAGCCAACTGCTTTTGACTGTTGAATATCTGCCTTTGCATCATTCCCGATGTGCAGCACATCCTTAGCACCTGCCTGTATTTCCTCTAATACAGCACTAAACAAAGCTCCCCCTTCATGTTTAGTTTTGCGGTATATGCAGGACACAAATAATTTATCGTACCCGCTAATCCGATTATGGTCTAGAACCTGCCCAATAATGGTGTCCGTCAAGTACATATCGGAAATGATATATACCTTCTTCCCTTGTTGTAATGCATATTGATAGGCCTCTATAACCTCATCATTAGGAAAGGTTAAATTAATTTCTAACTCAATTTCAAGGGTCTTACAAGCATCCGCCAACTCCTGACCATATAACTCGGCAAAGACCTCGTAAATCTCGTCTAGCGTTACCTCCCGATGTGGATAAGTCTTACGAGCCCGATTATCAGCGGTTTCCCGTTTCTTGTAAAAGTTAATCGATTCTGTATGATTTCGTTTTTGGTATTCCCGATCCACTAGATGCCATAGATCTCTATCTTTATAAATTACACGACATACTAGCGTGTCATAGACATCGAATGTAATGATTGGATGTACATCGATGGCCTGTTGTAATGCTAACTCCATTCCTTCTCCCCAACTATTATGCTAGGTCATGATAGGCGTCTATCAATAACTTCTCTACACGTTCTGTTTCAAACGCAATATCATAGCCTGCTGCTTTTAATTCTTCATAACGACTGCGTCTATTATGTTGTTTACTATTCACAATCACCTCTGCCCACGCCTTAGCACCGGCGTCTAAGGAAATAAATCGGGTAGATGGCAACAATCCTAATTCCTTAGTTACTGTATCGGATAAAAGCAGTGGCAAATCACAGGCTTGTGCTTCGATGCCTACCACAGTAAGTCCTTCAAAAAAGGAAGGCATCACCAATACATCGGCGGCCTGCATGATGCGGTTTACATCATCTCGTCTACCCAAGAGGCGTACGGAATTTTCTAAACCATAAGCCTTGATTTTCCTTTTTACATCCCTTAAAAATTCACTCTCTTCACTCGTATCCCCTACGAGTAATAGCACAGAATCAGGCTGAATACTGTGTACTTCTTTGAAAATATCCAACAAGAAGGAGTGATTTTTTTGGTACGAAAAACGCCCTACATGTAGCAATGTTAGCGCTGTATCTAATTTTAAAGCTTGGCGCATTTCATTGCGAACGGCTAAGTCCGCATCATATTTGTGAATATCAATCGCGTTGTAAATAACATGGTATGGATAATCTTTAAACATCCATTGCCCAGCAAACTGACTACATGCAAAGCGCAAATTAGCACTCCAGGCTAGTAATTTCTTGTTCATCCCTACAAGGAGACGACGAGCCAAGCCTTGCTTGTTTTCAAAGCCTGAGTTATGACTATGGATAACTCGAACCGGTATGCCAAATACCTTGCCTAAAACAAGAGGAAATACGTATTCTAAGCTATTTGTATTCAATACGATTACATCATAAACGCCTTTATGTTGTAACAATATATTGAACCACTGCCAATAGTGGAGTAATGGGTTCTTATGTCTAGACACAACCTTAAAAATCTTGCTACCAGAGGCTAAGATTTCATCTTCATAACAAATAGAATATTCCCCTGTGATGTTCACAAAATCATAATCGATTTTAGTCTTATCAAGATGTCTAAATTGTTCTATCAAATATGTTTCTATGCCACCTAGATTACGTGTCATTCCCACTTGTAATACACGTAATACACGAGATTCTCGGTTTGTCATAATTGTGCTTCTTTCTAATTAGATTTGATCTTCGCAAATAAACCTTTAAGACGATGGCGTACAAAGGAAATGCACTCCGTACAAGCTATAATGCCTAGGTTGCATTTATACTTTAAGAGGCCCGATAATATGCCAATCAGAGAGGCGCCCCCCTTCATGTGAGGCTCCATGGCTTGATAGACACTATCGGTCCACAATGCTTGTAGCCATTTGTATTTGCCATATAGGGATGAAACAGCCCCCATCCGCTCCAAAGCGGAATACATATATTTAACGTATAATACGCTCAATAACTGGTAGCAATGTGTATCATCAATACCTGCTTTAACCATGTACTGATGGATAGTTTCTACCTTCAAGCGGTACATTTCGTAGTACTTAGGCTCCCATTTCTTAGATAGACTCGTCTTGTCTAGGTCGAGCATATAGTGATAGTACACATGAGGAATCGTCCCCATGGACTGTGCGTGAGTTAAGTATTCGAAGGAGAACATAAAGTCCTCCATAATGTATTGTGATGAAAATTGAATATGATGGTCTTCGATAATGGACCGTTTATAGAACCCGTTCCACACATAGCCAAAGAGTGGAATATATTCCATCTCAAGGGCCATCCGCAAAATAGCGGTAGCATCACTAGACATAAAGTCTGATACATCATTTACCTTGTCTCGAAGACTTTCACCATGCTCAATATAATGCTCAACGGCACCATATTTCCAAAAATCTATATGTGGATGCTGATTATATTTCTCGAAAAAGGCTGAAATGATGCTTTCACCATAATAATCATCGGAGTCCATAAAGGTTACGTATGCGCCGCGCGCAATAGATAGGCCATAATTGCGGGCATTACATACACCACCATTCGGAATATGGTGAATCACAAGGCACATATCAGGATAGGCACTAGTCATTGTATCAAGCAGTTCTCCCGTTTTGTCCTGAGAGCCGTCGTTGACAATAATCAACTCATATAGGGATGGGTCCACATTTTGTGAATAAACACTGTCTATAACTTGTTTAATTGTAGTTTCAGCGTTATACGCAGCAACGATAATCGATAGGACGGGATTCACAATGGTACCTAGCCTTTACTTTGTAAACCAAATTTACGCAACACAAAAGAACTGCCCTTTTTCAACCAATTTTGAGGCTCCATAAAGGACACATTTTGCTCCTTATAGTTAATATGATTTGTTTCGAGCCATACATCGAGCAAGATTTCGCTTACAAAGCCATAGATGCGCGCTTCGTATGTATCATAATCGGAAATATCTACCCGTTGTTCGATTTCTTCTAAAATGGAGAACATCCACTCACAATATTGATCGAATAGGTCGCGGCGCATAACGAACATATTGAACATATGTGCCCAGGTGCGATTACAAACCTTTGTAAAAGCAGCGCTATATTCTGGATATTTTTCAGCGATGATTTGCTCTGCCGCATCAAGACCTTCTGTATGATGGGCGTGATTATAGTGAGAACGGTTAGATTCAATATAGTATTTACGCTTATCGGCTACCACAACAGGATATTCTGAAAGTAGTGTTTCCCATTCTGAACCTGTAAGAATTTGCCTCTTTTTGTCCTCTACGGAACGCGCCTCTTTACGAGTAAAATACCGTCGGTAATGAACGAGACCGATATAATCTGCATCAAGGTTTTTCCAAGCCCAATAAAGGCCTGTCAATTCGCAGTAATTTGCATTTTTTGAAGAAATATTATCTCCCGTATGATCGCCGGTATAACCAATATCTTCCTTGCCTTCTCGACCTACATGAATTGGCATGTACACAGAGTCCTCTGGCATCCAATATTGCTTATGTGTAGCTACTAAAATCTTAATATTCACTAGTACTCTCCTACATGAGTGTTGATGTTTAAACTTATACCTACCACAGAATCAAAGCTTATGCTAATTCCTTTTCTACTAATGATAAGGCACTAGCAATAACCTTATCCATATCGTAATATTTATATTCCCCTAAACGACCACCAAAGATAACATTAGAAATCGTTTCCGCTTTTTTAACATATTTGGCGTAAAGATCTAAATTCTTTACATCATTCACTGGATAATAGGCCTCTTCGCCAATTTTCCAGTCCTTTGGATATTCCTTAGTTACATAGGTAACAGGTTGTGTACCAAATTCAAAGTGTTTATGCTCAATGATACGAGTATATGGAATATTGCCTTCCGTATAGTTCACAACGGCCACACCTTGATGATTTTCCTCTTCCAGACGTTCTGTTTCAAAGTGAAGCCCCCGATATTCCAATACACCTTCAGAGTAATCAAAATACTCATCAATAGGACCTGTATAGATAATCGTATCTGCCAAGGCTTCATATTCATCGCGGTGTGTAAGGAAGTCTACACCTAAACGGACTTCAACGCCCTCTAACATGCGTTCAATCATCTTCGTATAACCGCCCATAGGAATGCCTTGGAAACGGTCATTAAAGTAATTGTTATCGTATGTATAACGGACAGGTAAACGTTTAATAATGAAAGCTGGCAATTCTGTACATTTACGGCCCCATTGTTTTTCCGTATAACCTTTGATGAGCTTTTCGTAAATATCTGTGCCTACCAGGCTAATCGCTTGCTCTTCTAGGTTCTTAGGTTCACTTGTAATAGCTGCTCGCTGCTTAGTAATGATGTCCTGTGCCTCTTGAGGAGTGCGAATATTCCACATTTTCGAGAAGGTATTCATATTGAAAGGCAAATTGTACATTTCACCTTTATAGTTCGCCACAGGACTATTCACATAGTGATTGAACTCAGCAAATTGATTAACATAATCCCACACATGCTTCAAAGATGTATGGAAAATATGAGCCCCATAGACATGAATGTTGATATCATCTTTGCTTTCACAATACAGATTACCTGCAATATGATTGCGGCGATCGATAACAAGTACAGATTTACCACGCTTGTGCGCTTCATGAGCAAAAACAGCACCGAATGGGCCTGCCCCAACTACTAAATAATCGTATTTCATTAATAGGCCCCTTTCGATTTAACGACAGCCAACACAGTTTTCAATAGATATACAATATCAATCCACACGGACCAGTTATGAACATACCAAGAATCCATTAACACGCGTTCTTCATAGGTAGTATCACTACGACCACTCACTTGCCATACACCGGTAATTCCTGGTGGCACAAGGTAAAAATCATTAATATAGTCACCATATTTCACGATTTCATCGCGCACGATAGGACGTGGACCTACAAGGCTCATATCCCCAACGAGAACATTCCACAATTGTGGCAATTCGTCGAGACTTGTTTTGCGAAGAAATTTACCAATTCTTGTAACACGCGGATCGTCCTTTAATTTGAAATCTCGTTCCCATTCTTCACGAGCTTCAGGATTCTCTTTCAAATATACCTCTAATGCCTCTTGTGCATTAGGTACCATGGAGCGGAATTTATAGCATGGGAACTCTTTCCCACCTTGGCCAACGCGCTTATGTCCAAATACAATTGGCCCTGGAGAATCTAGATAAATCAATAGAGCTACAATGGCTAGAATAGGCAAAATCAAGATGCCCCCACATACGGTAGCTACAATATCAAAGATGCGTTTCATAATGCGGTTAGACTTGCGAGCCAAGTTATTTTGTACATGCAATACAACAGCTTGCTCTTCCATCATGCCACGAGCCGTAATATTACTTGTGGGCAAACCAAATAATTCAGGTACAAAGGCTACTCGTTTTACTAGTAATTGCAATTGATTGATCAAAGAAACTAGCTTTTTAGGTTCTAACCCTGGTGCACAAATAAGGACTGTTTGTACACCTGTATCCTTGATAACATCTTCAACATCGGAAAAAGCGCCAAGACATGGATACTCTTTAGCAATGGAAGAGGATTTTGGATTATCATCTACATAGCCAATAATCTTATAGGTAGCAATTGGCATACGATCTAACGATTTCTTTACAAGCTCTGCTGTTTTACCGGCACCAACTAAGAGGACTGGTATAGTTAAGTATCCTGCCTGAGAAAGAATCTTGCCTACAATAAAACGACCACTAAAGATAAAGAGCAGCATAAATATATAAGCAAAGGCTACAAATAGACGGGATACATCATTAATTACATGTCCTGTGTACATGAGCACAATAGATACAACTACGCCAATAGTGATGCTACGGAATAAAGTTTTCATTGTATCCCAATATGGTGCTACGATTGAATACGCATTATTAAGTAGCAATATAGATAAAAATACAAAAGGAACAATACCGTATACGTAAATTTCATCGACTTTGAATTGATGACTCACCGGTAAAATCGATAAATTTACGCGCAGATAATAAGCTGCTAATGTCCCCAAAACAATAGCAACATAATCAGTTATAAGCACTATGATCTTGCTAATAAGTAACTTATTGTGATTATTACATTCAGAACGATTCATACTAATACCCCAATTTTTAAAAAAGAGGTTGTTTTCTCAATTAACTTTAAAGAAAACAACCT
>ENA-OWLE01000241-OWLE01000241.1-metagenome-genome-assembly--contig:-NODE-241-length-11749-cov-4.461861_pt1 | contig 11749 bp, 9 predicted proteins | sample MGYA00245345_ERZ651094 | MGnify/ENA primary metagenome ERZ651094 (study PRJEB26857, sample SAMEA4031770) | metagenome | biome: human; feature: oral; material: saliva | place: Philippines | collected 2014 | study... | reverse complement strand
ATCCTGCCCTTGCTCTCCCTCTTAAGGATATTGAGGTTGTCTGTCAGATTCAGGCAGCTGAGACTCCTTTGACGCTCAAAGCTCAAGATCCCTTGACGACGGCTATATTTTCAGCCCTTAACTATCTAAAAATCAAGAACCAGCCTATCAGCTATGACATTTCGTCAAGTGTCCCTGAAAAGCGTGGCATGGGGTCGTCTGCGGCTGTAGCCATTGCGGCAATTCGAGCGGTCTTTGATTATTTCGATCAAGAGCTTAGCCGGGAGACCTTGGAAATGCTGGTTCATCAGGCGGAGACCATAGCCCATAGTAAACCGAGTGGTCTGGATGCTAAGACCTGCTTGAGTGACCAAGCTATTAGTTTTACTCGTAATATTGGTTTCAAGGAAATTGAGGTCAATCTAGGTGCCTATCTGGTTATTGCTGATACGGGCATCCATGGAAACACCCGTGAAGCTGTGGAAAAGGTTGAAGCCATTGGTTTAGATGCCTTAACAGACCTCAACCAATTGGGTGAATTAAGCCAGAAGGCGGAACTAGCCCTCGAAGCTAAGGACCAACATACCCTTGGACAGCTCATGTCTCAAGCCCATAATCATCTTAAATCTTTAGGCGTGTCTTGTGACTTGTCGGATCTTCTAGTAGCAACTGCCCTGGATCATGGTGCACTGGGAGCAAAGATGTCAGGTGGAGGACTGGGAGGCTGCATTATTGCCCTAACAAGTACTAAGGACCAAGCCCAAACGATTGCTAAAAAACTTCAAGAAAAAGGAGCCGTAAACACGTGGATAGAAAGCCTGTAAGCATCAAATCGTACGCAAATATTGCTATTGTCAAATACTGGGGTAAGGCGGATGCCGAGCGTATGATTCCTTCAACCAGTAGTATCTCACTGACTCTGGAAAATATGTATACGGAAACCAAGTTATCTTTTCTGCCTAAGGATGCGACCAGTGATGTCATGTATATCGACGACGAGCTCCAAGGGGAAAAAGAGACGACTAAGGCCAGCAAGGTATTAGATCTCTTCCGTACGAATCCAAATCAGCATGTCAAAATCGAAACATGGAATAATATGCCGACAGCTGCAGGTCTATCCTCAAGTTCCTCAGGTCTTTCAGCTTTGGTCAAGGCCGCTAACGAGCTCTTCCAAGTAGGAAAAACGCAGTCTGAATTGGCTCAGATTGCCAAGTTTGCCTCAGGCTCATCATCACGTTCTTTCTTTGGCCCATTGGCAGCCTGGGACAAGGATAGTGGTGAGGTTTATCCAGTTGAAACAGATCTCAAATTGGCCATGATTATGTTGGTTTTGACAGATCAAAAGAAACCCGTATCAAGCCGAGACGGTATGAAATTGTGTACCGAAACATCGACTTCTTTCCCAGAGTGGATTAAACAGTCTGAGCTGGATTATAAGGATATGTTGGCCTATCTCAAAGCAAATGATTTCCAAGCGGTCGGTGAGCTCACTGAAGCTAATGCCCTTCGTATGCACCAAACAACAAGTACGGCTAATCCTCCATTTTCATATCTAACGGAAGCCTCTTATCAGGCTATGGACAAGGTTAAGGCTCTCCGTGCCTCTGGTGAGCAATGTTATTTCACTATGGATGCAGGACCAAATGTTAAGGTGCTTTGTCTGGAAGAAGACTTGGACCGCCTAGCAGAACACTTCCGCAAGGATTATCAGGTCATCGTTTCACGTACCAAGGAGTTGCCAGATGCTTAAGCAGTCGGTCAATCAGGTCACAGTAAAAACAGGTGGGAAACTCTACATTGCTGGAGAATATTCAGTCTTAACACCTGGACAGACAGCCCTAATTCAATTTATTCCGATTTTTATGTCAGCAGAGGTCAAGGAAGCACAAACTACCCAGTTGACCTCAGACATGTTTGACTACAGTGTGGGCCGTGAGCCAGACGTAAATTACGCCCTCATTCAAGAGGCTTTGAATACTTTTGAGACCTATTGTGGTGAGAAGTTGCCCGCTCTGGACCTTTCAATCACTGGAAAGTTAGAACGAGATGGGGTTAAATTTGGTATTGGCTCATCTGGTTCAGTTGTGGTATTGACCCTTAAGGCCTTGGCAGCTGCGCTTCAGAAAGACTTATCCAAAGACAGTCTCTTTAAGCTAGCTAGCTACACCCTCCTCAAGCAAGGAGACAATGGTTCGATGGGAGATTTAGCTTGTATCGTATACGAGGATCTGGTTTCCTATCGCTCCTTTGACCGTGCAAAAATAGCAGAGCTTATAGACCAAATGACCCTATCCGAACTTTTGGAAATAGACTGGGGTTATCGTATCAGTCCTGTTGTGTCAGTACTAAAGGCTCACTTCTTGGTGGGTTGGACCAAACAAGCTGCTATTTCAAAAGACATGGTTAAAATGGCCAAATCACGTATATCAAGTAAGTATTTAAGTGAAACAGAACTTGCGGTCCAAGATGCCATCAAGGCACTGGAAACAGGAAATAAGAACTTACTTAAGAGCAGCCTTCAAACTGTCAGTGACCAGCTGGAATCATTGAGTCCAGATATTTATGTTGCCAAGCTAAAAAAACTCAAAGAAGCTGAACAAGGACTTGATGCTATCGCTAAATCCTCTGGAGCTGGAGGTGGTGACTGTGGTATCGCCTTTGTATTTGACCAAGCTAGCAGAGATATTCTAGTTGAGCGCTGGCAACAGACAGGCATAGAGCTCTTGTATGAGATTTAGGGTCAGCTTAGTAGATATAATCACGCAAGAAAGTAAAGAAATAACCTATGACAAATCGTAAAGACGATCACATCCGTTATGCCCTCAAGTACCAGTCGCCTTACAATAGTTTTGATGATATGGAACTTATCCACAAGTCTCTACCGACTTATGATTTAGATCAGATTGACTTGTCCACACATTTTGCGGGACGAGATTGGCAATTTCCTTTTTATATCAATGCCATGACAGGTGGTTCTGCCAAAGGTGGCGCAGTCAATCGAAAACTAGCTGAGGTGGCCAGCCGAACAGGTATTCTCATGGTGACGGGTTCCTACAGTGCTGCTCTAAAAGGAGAGGCACCAGAATCCTTTGACTATCGTCAAGAGTTTCCAGACTTAGACCTTGCGACCAATATCGGTGTTGATAAGTCTGTGGACCTGGGGATTAAGACGGTGGAAGCTATGGATCCAGTCTTTTTACAACTCCATGTTAATCTTATGCAGGAGCTTCTCATGCCTGAGGGGGAGCGTATCTTCCACACATGGAAGGAAAATGTGACGGCTTATGCACAGAAAATAGAAGTTCCTCTTGTGCTTAAGGAAGTTGGCTTTGGTATGGATGTGGAAACCATTCGTTACGCCTTGTCTCAGGGCATCAAGACTGTGGATATCTCAGGTCGTGGTGGAACTAGCTTTGCCTATATTGAAAATAGTCGAGGCGGTAACCGGGATTACCTAAATGACTGGGGACAAAGCACAGTTCAGACCCTCTTGCAGGCTCAGGACCTTCGTGAGGATGTGGAAATCCTAGCCTCTGGTGGCGTGCGAAACCCACTTGACATTGTTAAATGTCTGGTCCTAGGAGCAAAAGGTGTAGGACTCTCACGAACAGTCCTTGAATTGGTGGAACGTTATCCTGTGGATAAGGTTGTGACTATTGTCAATGGCTGGAAGGATGACCTTCGTCTCATTATGTGTGCCCTTGATTGTCGCACTATTGATGAGCTCAAATCTGTAGATTACATCTTACACGGTAAGTTACAAGGGACTTATGTCAAACAAGAGAAGTCATAAAGGTGATATCACATTGACATCTGTTAAAGAATGATATAATCCACACGATGATTTGACTTGCTTCTAGCGTTTTAAACGAGCATTTAACGAGACTTTCCGCTGTGAGAGAAGTTCTTGAAACACTAGTGTTTTAAGAACTCGGAATTTTTGAGAGTAAAACAGTTTGGGGAACTGTTTTAGCCTGAGCCTAGAAATTAAAAAGTGAAGGGGCTCAAAAATTAGTCATGGAGCTTCGAAGAAAATCGCTGACGTCCGCACTCACTTAAGGAAAGTCTCAAAAAAAACCCTCACTAAAATTATTTTGAAAAAAGAGCGAATGCTCTTTTTTCATTACCGTCCATTCTGCCAAAACTTTCTCATTTATGGTATAATAGGGCGATTATAGATAATCAGAGGCCTTTAAAAACGGTTGTTCTGAAAGACATGTTTTCTCATAAATGAGAAACTGTGCTTTTTCTAGGTCTCCATTCTTTCGTTGGCCATCCAGTGGGAGGTTGAGGCCCTGAGATTTGGGGCTCAAGGCTAAGACCGTCACGAAAGAAATCATCACAAAAAATATTAAGAAGGAAAAAGAAAATGAGTAATTACGCTATTATCCTTGCTGCGGGTAAAGGAACTCGCATGAAATCAGATCTTCCAAAAGTATTGCACAAGGTTTCAGGCATCACTATGCTTGAGCATGTTTTCCGTGCAGTTTCAGCTATCGAACCAGCTAAAAATGTTACTGTTATTGGTCACAAGGCTGAGCTTGTTCGTGAGGTTTTGGATGGTCAATCAGCCTTCACTATGCAAACAGAGCAGTTGGGGACTGGTCACGCAGTAATGATGGCTGAAGAAGAGTTGGCTGGACTTGAAGGACAAACGCTTGTTATCGCTGGGGATACACCTTTGATTACCGGTGAAAGCCTTAAAAACCTTATTGATTTCCACGTTAATCACAAAAATGTTGCCACTATCTTGACTGCAACTGCCGACAATCCATTTGGTTACGGCCGTATCATCCGTAATGAAAATGGTGAAGTCACTAAGATTGTTGAGCAAAAAGATGCCAACGAGTTTGAACAACAAGTTAAAGAAATTAATACAGGAACTTATGTCTTTGACAATAAACGTCTCTTCGAAGCGCTTAAAAATATTAACACCAACAATGCTCAAGGAGAATACTATTTGACGGACGTCATCTCTATTTTCCGTGAAAATGGTGAAAAGGTAGGTGCCTTTACCCTTCGTGACTTTGAAGAAAGTCTTGGCGTTAACGACCGTGTTGCCCTAGCTACGGCAGAAGATGTTATGCGTCGTCGTATTAACAAGGCTCACATGGTTAATGGTGTTACTTTCCAAAATCCAAACGCTACTTATATTGATGTGGATGTGGAAATTGAGCCAGATGTTATCATTGAGGCTAATGTTACGCTTAAAGGACAAACTAAAGTCGGTGCAGAGTCAGTGCTGACCAATGGGACTTATATTGTTGATTCAACTATCGGTGCCAATACTGTTATCACTAACTCGATGATTGAGCATTCAGTGCTTGAAAAAGGTGTTACCGTTGGTCCATTTGCCCATGTTCGTCCGGATTCAATTCTCAAAGAAGGCGTTCATATCGGTAACTTCGTTGAGGTTAAGGGTTCTACTATCGGTGAAAATACCAAGGCTGGTCACTTGACCTACATTGGTAATGCGGAAGTCGGTTCTGACGTTAACTTTGGTGCAGGGACAATCACTGTAAACTATGATGGTCAACATAAATTCAAGACCCAAATTGCTAACAACGTCTTTATCGGAAGCAATTCAACCTTGATTGCACCGCTTGAAATCGGGGACAATGCACTTACAGCAGCTGGTTCAACCATTACGGATAATGTTCCAGCTGACAGCATAGCCATTGGGCGCAGCCGTCAGGTCAATAAAGAAGGCTACGCTACTAAGAAGCCTCACCACCCAAGCCAACAAAAGTAGGCTTAAGCCCATCTAAGTCTTGCTTCTATTGGAGAGATGATTTAGATTGCGATCATAGATTAAAGGAGTCAAGTCATGGAGTTTGAAGAAAAAACACTCAAACGTGAGTCAAAATTTAAGGGACATATTTTTGAAGTTGCAGTGGATGAAGTTCTCTTGCCAGACGGTAAGACAGCTGGCCGTGAACTGATTTTCCACAAGGGGGCAGTGGCCGTTTTAGCTGTTACCCCTGAAGGGAAAATTATTATCGTCAAGCAATACCGTAAGGCTATTGAGGCGGTTTCCTACGAGATTCCTGCGGGTAAACTGGAAGTCGGTGAGGCTGGTGATGAGATGGCTGCTGCAGCGCGTGAACTTGAAGAGGAGACTCAGTTTAAGGGTGAACTTAAATTGATTCATGAGTTTTACACAGCCATTGGTTTCTGTAATGAAAAAATTAAGCTCTATGTGGCTACAAACCTCAAGCCTGTTGAAAATCCACGCCCACTTGACGAAGATGAGTTTCTTGAAATCTATGAATTGACTTATGAGGAGTGTATGGAACTCGTAGCATCAGGTGCTATTCAGGATGCTAAAACCATCATTGCTCTCCAGTACTATGCACTTCATTTTGGAGGAAAATAAGTTATGAGTAAGCCACTTTTGACTGACGATGTCATTGAGCGGGCCAAGCGTGGGGAAATTGACTTAGAGGATCATCCTTATTATCAGGACTACGAAGAAGAGTTCTATGATGAGGACTATGAGGCTGATTATCAGCCCTCAGCATACAAGAGCCGTCGGATTGAGAATGCTAAACGCAATCAATTTCAGCACAAGCTTAATCGCATCCTCTTTTGGGTTGTCGTCCTCTTGATTATTCTCTTCATTGCTGTCTTTTATTTCTAAAAAGTCTGTGAGTTGGATAGATGTCTCTGCTGACCTCTGATAAGATTACAAGTTGAAAAGGAACTATATGAAAATCGGAATTATCGCTGCCATGGAGCAGGAATTAGAGCTTCTAGTGGAGCAATTGGAAAATAAAGTTGAAGAAATTGTTTTAGGCAATACCTACTATACAGGACGATTGGGCAAACATGATGTTGTTTTGGTGCAATCAGGTGTAGGGAAGGTCATGTCAGCCATGTCTGTGGCTGTTCTGGCAGACCACTTTGAGGTTGACGCCCTAATTAACACTGGCTCAGCAGGAGCTGTAGCGCCTGGACTTAAGATTGGGGACGTGGTTGTGGCATCAAGATTAGCCTACCACGATGTTGATTTGACGGCCTTTGGCTATGATTTTGGTCAAATGTCTATGCAGCCACTTTACTTTGAAAGTGACCCTGGCTTTGTAGAGACTTTTGAAAAGGTTTTGGCGCAAGCCTCTATCGACTCTAAAATTGGTCTTATTGCGACTGGTGATAGCTTTATTGCAGGTCAGGATAAGATTGATGCTATTAAAGGGCACTTTCCAGAAGTCTTAGCCGTTGAAATGGAAGGAGCAGCCATTGCTCAAGCTGCACACAGTGTCAAGAAACCCTTCATCGTTGTCCGTGCTATGAGCGATACAGCAGCCCATGACGCTAATATTACCTTTGACGAATTCATTATTCAGGCGGGTAAACAATCAGCTGCTATCTTAGTGGAGTTTCTCAAAGAACTTGCTTGAGTAGTATAAATGAGTGTTAAGGTTCGCCTTCTTAATAAATTTAAAAGCTAACTGTCATTCTTAAGAGAATGGCAGTTTTTTCTTCTTTAAATTTAGATAATCTTCTAATCTTTGGAAGAAATAACTTGAATTTCGGCATTTTTAAAATAGAAGCATCATTAAAATTATGACAAAAAAATGAGAAAGTGAAACAATGTTAAATGAGAGCACTTAGCATAAAGCCTATAATATAAGGTTTTACAGATTTCACTATCTATTGATATCTTAGAAAGATTTACAAAACCTCCAAATAGGTAAATAATGTTCTTGCAAAGTTCTGAAAATAGTGTATAATCCAAAATGAAAAGGGTTACAAAAATGTTAAGATTTGTAATAATGGGAGGATAGAATCATGAATAACCTATTCGGTGATTCGAGGCAACGTTTCTCCATTCGTAAGTTTACGGTGGGCGTTGCATCGGTCTTACTTTCGTTTGCAGTTTTTGGTGTGAGTACCGCCAAAGCAGAGCAAGCTGAGGAGCCTAAAGGGCAACCAGCGACGAGTGTACTTGAGGAAGCTAGTGAGTCTGATGGCGGGGGCCAAAGGACAAGCACTAGTGTCTCAAGTTATGAAGCGACAGTTGAACCTACCGTTCATGCAGAAAGTACCAGTGCTATTTCAGTGACTGCTGTTACTAGTGAAGCTACGGTTCAAGAGCAAACAGTTGCAAGCTCTGAACAAACAAGTTCATCACAAGATAAGACTAGTGAAACTCTTAGTGAGAAATCTGTAACTGTTAGTGAAACACGAGAAGCTAGTGCTAGCGAACTTGCTGCAGCAAGTAATAGTAGTTCCACTTCATCTGATAATTTCGGACTTAAGGTTACCAATCTAAGCCGTCCAATTCCAGCGGATGTTAAGGTGACTAAGACAGGAACTGAAATTCATGTTCAAAACCCTAACGTTGAGCTTCAATTTCCAGACGGAAATAGTATTTACTCAAGAAGTAAGGTTGTTTATCATGATATTTCATTCCCTAACGATATAGCTATTAATTCAGGTGACAAAGTTATCTTCACTCTTCCAAGTGAATTGCAATTTAAGACAAGCTATAGTGTTAATGTTTACAACGCTAATAACGAAGTTGTTGGTATTGCTCAGGTAGATCCTAAGAATAACAGTGTTGTAACCACATTTAATCATTATTTCGAAGATCACCCTATTGGGAAATATATGAATTTAGAGTTAGATACGCTTTATTCTGAAGCTCTCAAAGGTGGCGAAAAATTGCACCTCAATTTCAATGGTCATGTCGTTAATGTGACAGTTGGTTCTGCAAATCCTATTCCTGGTGACGAAGTCATTGCTAAATGGGGTAGTCAGGACAAGAATGATCCAACCCTAATTAACTGGGGAATGCGTCTTAATTACGCAAGACGTGTCTTGAATAATCTTCAATTGATCGATACTTGGTCTGATAATCAAAGATTTGTTGATAATTCTTTAGAGTTACGTTACATTGATTCTGCTGAGCCATGGGTTGATAAGGGTTCAGCTATGGAATTGATTAAGAGTTTCTCTCATGACGATACTAAATTTGAGTTAAATCTTGGTCGTTTGGACCGTATGGTTTATGTTTGGTATCAGACACGATTGACCAACCCAGCATCAGATTCTAATAATCCTACGAATAAAGTTGACCTTCATGCAGATGTTGAGTCAAAAACATATACTTCTGAAGTACGTTTAGTTGGAGGTCGTGGAAATGCAGGTGGTGAACAACAAACGTATTTCAATCTTGAGCTTGAGAAGGACTTGGCGGGTAGAGACCTCAAGGACAAAGAGTTTACCTTCAAATTGGTTGATGTGACTGATGGTGCCAATCCTGTTGAGTTAGGGGAAACCACTAATGATGCCAAGGGTAAAATTGTCTTTTCAGATCTCTCACTCAGTAAGCCAGGCATCTATCATTATCGTGTGACAGAAGTTCCTGGTAATGATAGTGACGTCGTTTATGATAAGCTCCAAGCTGATGTGACTGTCCAAGTAGCTAGAGAAACCACAGATGGCCGAGAAAAATTAGTGGCCAAAGTGGTTTATCCAGAAGACATTATCTTTAACAATAAATTGGTAACACCAGCCAAGGCCAAAATTGCATTTGGTAAGGAATTGACCAAGGCAGGTGTTAAGCAAGATCTAAAAGCAGATCAATTCCAATTTGTCCTTAAAGACCGTTTTGGAAAAGTCCTTGAGACTGTTGGAAATACAGCTGACGGTCAGGTTGCCTTTAGTGAGTTGACCTTTAACAAGGTTGGTACTTACAACTACACTGTTGAAGAGGTTACAGGTAAAGATGAATCCATTGTTTATGACAGCATGAAAGCTGCCGTTTCTATCACGGTGACACGTGATGGTGACGCTCTCGTTTCAACTGTAGTTAATCCTAAAGACACCATCTTTAACAACAAGTTTGTGACTCCAGCTAAAGCCGCTATTCAGTTCAGTAAGGAATTGACTAAGGCAGGTGTCAACCAAACTTTGACTGCTAATGAGTTCCAATTTGTCCTCAAAGATAGTGCAGGCCATATTGTCGAAACTGTTGGAAATACAGCTGATGGTCGTGTGGCATTTAGTGAACTTCACTTTGATAAGGCAGGAACTTACACTTATACGGTTGAAGAAGTTAAGGGAACTAACGAAGATATCATCTATGATGGTATGAAAGCAACTGTTTGGATTACAGTAACACGAGATGGTGATGCTTTGGTATCAACTGTTGCTAATCCAACAGACACTGTTTTCAATAACTATGTGAAAGAAGTGCAACCAGCCAAGGCTAAATTCGAATTGACCAAGGTTCTTACTGGTCGTAACCTCAAAGATGGTGAGTTTAGTTTCGTCCTCAAGGATGACAAGGGTAATGTTATCCAAACAGTAACCAATAATGCACAAGGAAACATTAGTTTCGATAATATTGTCTATGATAAACCAGGTGTTTACTACTACACTGTTGAAGAAGTCAAGGGCAATGAAGCCGACGTGGTTTACGATAACATGGTGGCCAAATTCCAAGTGACTGTTACTAAGACTGTGGGTGAAAAGGAAAATCTGCTTGTAGCAGCGGTTCTCCTTCCTTTGGATACGGAATTCAACAATAGTTTCATTCCACCAAAACCTCCTACACCACCAACACCACCGACGCCACCAAGTGTCCCACCTAAACCACCAGTGGTTCCGCCAACACCACCAACACCGCCTACTCCACCGGTGACGCCAAAACCAGCTAAGCCAGTTCAATCCTCTGAGAAATCAGGACCTCAACTTCCAGAGACTGGTCAAGCTAATGATACTGCTTTGCTTGCCCTAGGAGTGGCAGCAGAAGTGGCAGCAGTCATGGGTGTAGCATATAGCCATCGTCGCCGTAAAGACGTTTAAGATGATGACCTAAAAGATCGAGAATGCTCGATCTTTTTTGTGTTTTTCTACCCTATCTCATTAAATGAGAAATCAAGATAAAGTTAACTGCAAGATGAAATTTCTGCTAAATTAAGCTATAATTGTTAGTATGAAAGTTCTACTTTATCTTGAAGGAAAATCGGTTCTTGAAAAATCAGGAATCGGACGGGCTCTCCACCATCAAATGCATGCTTTGGATTTGGCGGGGATTCCCTATACAACAGACATCTTGGGTGATTACGATGTCGTTCATATTAATACCTATGGACCGCGCAGCTTGATGTTGTTGCATGCAGCAAAACGTCGTGGTAAGAAGGTCATCATGCATGGTCATTCGACACGTGAGGACTTTGAAAATTCATTCATTGGGTCTAACCTCATGGCGCCACTTTTTGGGAAATATTTGGCCCACATGTATCAAAAGGCAGATTATGTGATTACGCCATCTGAGTATTCCAAAAAATTGATTCAATCTTATGGGGTGACTACGCCGATCATCGCTGTTTCAAACGGAATTGATCTGAAAAAATACGGCAAGGATCCACGCAAGGAAGAAGTTTTCCGAGATTACTTTGGTATCGAGGAAGGACAGCCAGTTGTGATTTGTGCTGGCCTTTATTTTCAAAGTAAGGGAATTGAAGATAATGCAATACCTGAATTAATAAGAGAAGCTATAATGCACGGCAAAGTAATTGGATATCAAAAAACAAAAAATAAATTTCCACGTGAGGTTTATGAGGTTGAATTTATGGGAAACATAATTAAACTGGGAATAAGTATTAGCGACAATGGTTTTATAGTTGGAGCTAATCCAATTACTGACGATAAGGAGATTAAACAAAAATGAACTTTAAACTATGTGTAGAATATGCTTGTTATCCTGTGTGGTATATAGGCACAGATGGTGGTGAGGATACTATTCCCACAGAAGAAT
>ENA-OWLE01000240-OWLE01000240.1-metagenome-genome-assembly--contig:-NODE-240-length-11752-cov-3.439087_pt1 | contig 11752 bp, 10 predicted proteins | sample MGYA00245345_ERZ651094 | MGnify/ENA primary metagenome ERZ651094 (study PRJEB26857, sample SAMEA4031770) | metagenome | biome: human; feature: oral; material: saliva | place: Philippines | collected 2014... | reverse complement strand
TACACCACAGCCAACACCTGTACAAACTGAAACAACTGAGAAACCAAAAGAATCAAGAAAACATCATTCATTATTAGACCGAATGAAAGATGTGTTCTTTGATGAATATGAAGATGAAACATTAACGCAGGAAGAGTATGCAACGTCTCCAATGGTAGAACCAGTAGAACCGATTCCTCCAGTGGAACCAGTCGCACCAGTGATGCCTGTAAAACCAGTAGCTCCTGTAGCCGTTCAAAAACCAGAGGAGCCTGAGTTTGAAGATGATGGGGAAGATATCGGGGAACTTTCAATGAGTGGTGAACAAAATGATGAAGATTATCAATTACCACCAGTGACCTTATTAAATCCCGTACAACAATCAGATCAATCGAATGAACGTACGATTGTGGAACGGAATATGCGTATTTTAGAGCGTACCTTTGCAAGTTTTGGGGTAGATGCTAAAGTAATGCCAAACCCAATGCTAGGACCAGCTGTTACAAAATACGAAATTCAACCAGCGATTGGTGTGAAAGTAAGTAAGATTGTCAACTTGAGTGATGATATTGCTCTAGCACTTGCAGCCAAAGATATTCGTATCGAAGCTCCAATTCCAGGAAAACCTTATGTGGGGATTGAAGTTCCAAATAGCCAAACAAGTTTTGTTTCCTTTAGCGATGTGATTCAATCAGCGATTCAATCGCCAAAACCATTAGACGTACCATTAGGAAGAGATATCTCTGGTAATGTTCGTCTTTGCGATATTACCAAAATGCCGCATATGCTCATTGCCGGGTCAACAGGTTCTGGTAAATCCGTATGTATTAACGGCATTATTACAAGTATTTTAATGAAGACAAAACCACATGAAGTGAAATTAATGATGATCGATCCGAAGATGGTAGAGTTGAATGTGTATAATGGCATTCCGCATCTATTAACTCCGGTTGTAACGAACCCTCGTAAAGCGGCTCAAGCCTTACAAAAAGTAGTAGCTGAGATGGAAAAACGTTACGAATTATTCGCTTCAATGGGAATGCGTAATATCGATGGATATAACGCTCATGTTGAACAATATAATCGTGAAACTGGCGAAAATAACCCAACACTTCCTTATATCGTCGTGATTGTAGACGAGCTTGCGGACTTAATGATGGTTGCAAGTAATGAGGTGGAAGATGCGATTATTCGTCTTGCGCAAATGGCCCGTGCTGCCGGAATTCATATGATTCTTGCAACACAACGTCCATCTGTTGACGTTATTACAGGGATTATTAAAGCCAACGTTCCTTCTCGTATCGCCTTTGCGGTATCCAGTGGTACAGACTCTCGTACGATTATTGACGCCAATGGTGCTGAGAAACTTCTAGGTCGTGGGGATATGCTTTATATGCCAATGGGTGAGAATAAACCAATTCGTGTCCAAGGAGCATTCCTAACAGACGAAGAAGTCGAACGTATCGTAGATTTTGTTAAGAATCAACAAGAAGTAGAGTATGATGAAGCGATGATGCCTTCAGAAAATACAACTTCTGCTAGCGGAAGTGAACCAGAAGACGAACTATTCTACGAAGTGATCGAACTATTAAAAGAACAAGAAACGATTAGTACCTCTTATTTACAAAGAAGATTCCGTATCGGATTTAACCGTGCAGCGCGTATGATTGATGATTTAGAAGCGCGTGGCTATGTTGGACCTGCTGATGGAAGTAAAGGAAGAAAAGTTAATGTTCATGTTTTCAATGAAAATGACGCTTCCGAACCCGGTGAAACCAACGCATAAAAATGTAAAACCCGAACGTTTTTCATAAAAACAACCTCCAATGAAAAGATTTAGCTTGATTTTCATTCTATTTATGATAGAATGACAGTAGTAAATCATTTATTGGAGGTTTTTTATCGTGAAAACTAAAAAGAATTTAGCTTTATTTGCATTGACACTTGGTGCGACTGCCGTATTAGCAGCATGTGGTGGATCAAAATCTGATAGCTCACAAGCATCTTCTCAAAACGCTGGCTCTTCAGACAACTTTAAAGCAGTAATGGTTGCAGACACTGGTGGTGTAGATGATAAATCATTTAACCAAGGTGCATGGGAAGGCCTTCAAGAATGGGGTAAAAACAACGGTGGAAAAACAAAAGGAAATGGTATTGATTACATTCTTTCAAAATCAGAATCTGATTATACTACAAACCTGAACACTGCAGTTTTAAATGAATACAATATTATTTTCGCAATCGGATTTAAATTACAAAAAGCTGTTGAAGAAGCAGCAAAAGCAAATCCAGATGCAAACTTTGCGATTATCGATAGTGTGGTTGAACAACCAAACGTTGCTTCAATCAACTACAAAGACCAAGAAGCAGCATTCCTTGCAGGGGTTGCAGCTGGTTTAACAACTAAAACAAATAAAGTAGCTTTCATCGGTGGTATGCATGGTCCAGCATTAGATAAATTCGAAGCTGGTTTCAAAGCTGGGGTTCAAGCAGTAAACCCTAAAGCAACTGTTGAAATTCAATATGCTGAATCATTCTCAGATGGTGCTAAAGCAAAATCTCTTGCAGAAGCAATGTACGCTTCAGATGTTGACATCATTTATGCAGCAGCTGGTGGTGCAGGACTTGGAGTATTCGCAGCTGCTAAATCAATCGTTGAAGCAAATCCAGACCGTCAAATTTGGGTAATCGGGGTTGACCAAGACCAACAAGCAGAAGGTAAAGTGAACGACTCTCGTAACGTGACATTGACATCAACCTTAAAAGGTGTGAAAGAAGCGCTTATTAAATTTACTGAGGATGCTTCTAACGGAAACTACCACGGTGGTGAACAAGTACTTTACGGATTATCGGATAACGGCGTTGGTTTAACAGATGGTCAATTATCAGACTCAGTTAAGGAAAAAGTTGCTGTATTCAAAAAAGCAATCATCGAAGGAAAACAAGAAGTTCCTGCGAAACCTTAATTTTAAATAAACAAACTTGAATTGAGAGGAGTAGGAGTTGAAGAGAATGCGAATTTCTTCGCTCCTACTTTTCTATACATAGAACACTTTGTGGGGTGAGACGATTGGTAGAAGAAACATTTGTGATTGAGATGAAAGGCATCACGAAAAAGTTTGGTGACTTTGTTGCGAATAATCAGATTGATTTAACACTGAAAAAAGGAGAAATTCATGCGCTTCTTGGAGAAAACGGAGCAGGAAAATCGACTTTAATGAATATCCTCTCAGGGCTATTAGAACCGACGGAAGGAGAAATTAAAGTAAATGGTGTACCAACGAAAATTGATTCGCCAAATACAGCGAATCGTCTAAAAATTGGAATGGTTCACCAACACTTTATGCTTGTTAAGAAATTCAGCGTAGTAGAGAACATTATCCTCGGTAAGGAGCAAACAAAGTTCGGATTTATCGATAAAAATGCGGTTAAAGCAGAAATCATGGATCTTTCTAAAAAGTACCATCTTACGGTTGATCCAGATGCCAAGGTAGAAGATATTAGTGTTGGGATGGAACAACGTGTAGAAATCCTAAAAACACTCTATCGTGGAGCAGATATTTTAATCTTTGATGAACCGACGGCCGTTTTAACTCCGCAAGAAATTGAAGAACTCATTATTATCATGAAGCAATTAACTAAAGAAGGAAAATCGATTTTCTTAATCACACATAAGATTAAAGAAATTCAAGCCGTTGCGGATCGTTGTACAGTTATCCGTCGTGGTAATGTCATAGGAACTGTGGAGATTGGGAATGTTACGGACCAAGAATTAGCCGATATGATGGTAGGACGTTCCGTTTCCTTCAAGACTGAAAAAGCACCGTCAAATCCAACGACGGATGCTCTAGTGATTAAAGATTTAGTCGTTAAAGATAGCCGTGGAATTGAAGCTGTTAAAGGGCTAAGTTTAACGGTGAGACATGGTGAAGTTGTCGGGATTGCTGGGGTTGACGGAAACGGACAGTCAGAACTCATTCAAGCCTTATCAGGGTTACGTGCCATCGAGAGTGGTTCGATTCAATTAGATGGAGTAGACATTACGAAGTTACCTACAAGACAACGTACAGAAGGGGGCCTTGGACATATTCCAGAAGACCGTCATAAACATGGTCTTGTTCTTCAAATGGGACTCGATGAAAACATCGGACTTCAAACGTACTATAAACAACCACTATCAAATAATGGCTTCTTAAATAAGAAAGCTTTTGTGGACTTAGCAGGACGTTTAATTGAAGAGTTTGACGTGCGTACTCCTAGTCCTACAGTGGCTGCTGGAGCTCTATCTGGTGGGAACCAACAAAAAGCGATTATTGCTCGTGAAATTGACCGTGACCCAAGTTTACTCATTGCGGCTCAACCAACACGTGGGTTAGATGTGGGTGCGATTGAATATATTCATAAGCGTTTGATTGATCAACGGAATAAAGGCAAAGCGGTATTACTAATGAGTTTTGAATTGGACGAAATTTTGAACGTAGCAGACCGTATCGCTGTGATGTATGAAGGTCGTATCGTAGACGTTTTAGATACAAAAGAAACAAATGAAACAGAATTAGGATTATTAATGGCGGGTTCGACAAGAGAACAAGTAAGAGCCAAGGAACAGGAGGCGTTGTAAGATGAAAAATTCAAAATACAAAAAGATTCTTATTCCGGTCCTTTCAGTGGTGCTTGGGCTATTAGTCGGAGCCATCATCATGTGGATATTCGGATTTGATGTTGTAAAAGGATATTCAGCGCTTCTTAAAGGTTCGCTTGGAAAACCATACTATATTGGTGAAACATTACGACAAGCCACACCTTTAATTCTTGTGGCTCTTGGATTTGCGTTTGCAAGTTACGCAGGTTTCTTCAATATTGGGGTTGCAGGGCAAGCGTTAGTCGGATGGTTTGCATCTGTTGCAACAGGTCTTTTACTACCAGATTTACCAAAAATCATCCTCTTACCATTATGTATTTTTATGGGGATGCTAGCTGGTGCTATCTGGGCAGGGATTGCAGGTTACTTAAAAGCATACTTTAATGCCAGTGAAGTAATTGTAACCATCATGCTAAACTATACAGCCCTTCATATCGTAAATTACATTATTCGTGAAGTCTTAACGGAAAAAGCTGAAATCACAGCTTCAGTTCCAGAAGCAGCAAGCTTACGATTACAATTCTTATATCAACTAACAGGAAAATCAACCTTACACGGAGGACTCTTCATTGCAATTGCAGCAGTCTTCGTGGTTTGGCTTATTATGAATAAGACGACAACAGGTTTTGAGTTGAAAACAGTAGGGTTAAATAAGCACGCTGCTGAATATGCGGGTATGAGCGCGAAGAAGACGATTATTTTAGCGATGGTCATCTCAGGTGCCTTAGCGGGTCTTGGTGGAGTCATGGAAGGGTTAGGAACTTTCCAAAATGCCTTTGCTTCAGAAAGTCTTCCAAGCATTGGATGGGACGGAATGGCAGTGGCGCTACTGGGATTAAGTAATCCAATTGGAATTCTATTCTCTTCATTAGTATTCGCCATTCTTCGTATCGGTGGTATTTCAATGCCGCTCCTTGCAAAGATTCCAACCGAAGTCGTATCAATCGTAGTTGCATTCATCATCTTCTTCGTTGGTGCGAACTACTTAATGCAAGTGATTGTTGATAAATTCCCTCAAATTGGGAAGAGAAAGGGGTAATGAGAAATGGATTTAGTAACACTTTTACAAGTAGTTGTTGGGAACATGCTCATCTACTCAACGCCACTGATTTTAACAGGGCTTGGTGGTATCTTCTCAGAGCGAAGCGGGATTGTAAATATCGGTCTTGAAGGGACGATGGTTGTCGGGGCCTTTGCGTCAGCAGTATTTAACTTAGCTTTTGCGCCTCAATTAGGTTCTTGGACGCCATGGGTTGCACTTGGTGTTGCCGCAGTAGCTGGGATGCTATACTCATCCATCCACGCTGTAGCAACGGTTTACTTACGTGCCGACCATATCATCTCAGGGACGGTATTAAATTTATTAGCACCAGCCTTAACGGTGTTCCTTTGCCGTTTGATGTACAACGAAATCGGACAAACGGAAATCATTACGAACTATTTTGGTAAAACAACGATTCCAGTATTAAGTTCGATTCCAATTGTCGGTAAAATCTTCTTTACAGATACATTTATTCCAGCGTACTTAGCGATTGGGTTATCTTTTGTCTGTGCGATGATTTTAAATAAAACAAAATTCGGATTACGTCTACGTTCTGTAGGGGAACATCCACAAGCAGCAGATACATTAGGAATTAATGTTTACCATATGCGTTTTTCAGGAGTTTTAATTTCAGGATTCTTAGCCGGCATTGGGGGAGCCATTGTTGCTCAATCGATTACACTGAACTTCTCAGCGACAACTATCGCAGGTCAAGGGTTCATTGCGATGGCGGCGATGATCTTTGGTAAGTGGAATTCAGTGAGTGTTATGCTATCGGCGTTACTCTTTGGCCTAGCACAAAGTTTAGGGGTTATTGGAAATTATATTCCTGTTATTAAAGATATCCCATCAATTGGCTTGACGATTGCTCCATATTTGATTACTATCATTGTATTGGTAGGATTCATTGGAAAATCGGAAGGACCAGCCGCTAACGGTAAGAACTACGTAAAATCTAAATAAGAATGAGAACTGCTTTTAATCTAGGTGTCATACTGTATTAAAAGCAGTTTTTTTAATGAGAAGGGGTTATAAATGAAAAAACTAGTATCTTTAATCGTTGCAATACTTGCAATGGTTGCTATTTTATTTGGAGTAAAAAACATGCTTCTAGCAAAAGAATCTACAGAAGAAGTAGAAACTTCGGGAGAACAACAGCAACTATTCCTATTTAACTGGGGGAACTATATCGATCCAGAATTAATTAAGGAATTTGAAGCAGAAACAGGCATCCAAGTTGTCTATGAAACATTTGATTCAAATGATGCGATGGAAGCTAAATTAAAACAAGGTGGGACGCGTTATGATATCGTCTTTCCGAGTGAATCAAGCATTACAAAATTAGTGAATCAAAATTTACTTCAAAAACTCGACCATTCAAAGATTAAAGGACTAGAAAATATTTCTCCGTTCTTATTAAATAGTCCAGTGGATCATGGAAATCAATATACGATTCCGTATTTCTGGGGGACTGTCGGAATTATGGTCAATACGAAATATATCGATCCAGAAAGCATCCAAACATGGGGTGATTTATGGAAAGAAGATTTCAAAAACAAAGTACTGGTCTTAGATGGAAACCGTGAAGCGCTCGGGATGGCTCTTCAATCATTAGGGTACTCATTGAACTCTAAAAACGAAGAGGAATTAAAAGCTGCGACAGAGAAGTTGAAACAGCTGAGCCCTAATGTGCGTGCTGTACTAAATGAAGAAATTAAAACCATGATGAAACTGGAAGAAGCTCCAATCGGAATGGGGTATTCAGGAGATGCTGCTGCAGTTGCCGAGGAAAATCCAAATGTACAATATATCTTGCCGAAAGATGGAAGTGCGGTTTGGACAGATAACTTCGCGATTGCGCATACGGCTGTCAATGTCGAAGGGGCCTATGCCTTTATTAACTTTATGCTTCGCCCAGAAAATGCAGCAAGAAATGCGGAGTATGTAGGTTATTCGACACCGAATGAAAAAGCAAAAGAATTGATGGATCCAGAAGTGATTTCTGATGAAACCTTCTATCCTTCCGAAGAAATCATCAATTCATTAGAACATTATGAATATCTAGGAAATGATTGGATTCAAAAATATAACGAAGCCTTCTTAGACTTCAAGATGGGGTTATAACATGCATTATTATTTAAAAGCTAAAAACCTCTTTATAGGAAATACAACGACTGCAGTAGCTGGTATTTTAGAAATTAAAGACGGTCGCATTGTGAACTTCTTGGAATATGATGCGCCTGTTGAAGGGAAAGTGCTAGATGCAGGCAATAAGCTAGTGGTCCCTGGTTTTATTGATGCGCATGTGCATTTATATTTATCAGCTTTAATTCATTTAGGCAAGATGAAGGCAGTTGGAGGACCAACGATAGAAGAAGTGGTTCTTCAAGCAACTTCTATTCCTGTATATAATGGATGGAAAATCGGAATTGGGTGGTATGCAAGCGACTTTGGTCAGCAAATCTTACCAACGAAAGAGGACTTAGATAAAGCTTCTACAGACGTACCTATCTGCTTAATCGCAGGGGATGCGCATACGATTTGGCTGAATTCCAAGGCGCTGGAGGTGTTGGAATTAACACCAGAAGCAATCCCGCAAAAAATTGGCGGCGAAGCGGTAGTAGAGAATGGCGAACTGACAGGAGTATTTCTGGAAGCAAAAGCTATCTATTATTTATCAAAAGTATTATCAGTCTATAAAAATGACGAAGAACAAGCCTTAAAAGATTATATGGCTTACCTAAACCAAATGGGCGTGACGGCAGTTGGAGATGTTGCTTTAACGGGTGAGAGTCCAGATGACATTGTGTATCCGGAACTCTATGCCAAAGTGGAGAATGTTGCCACGGTACGTGTAAGCTTCTTCCCAGCGATGCGTGAAGAAGTCGAACGGAACCGCGAGCTCTATACGACATACCGCTCCCCAATGCTTCAAATGGGGGGCGTCAAACAATTTTATGATGGCGTAACAAGTTCGCATACGGCTTATTTAAAAGAGCCGTATCCGATGCCTTTCTTTGAAGGAGACGTGGGTGGTCCGCTCTTAACAGAAGAGAAGATGGAACGCTTAACGCTTCTTGCAAACATTGAAGGATGGCCAATGCGAATTCATACGGTTGGAGATAAGGCGATTGCATTGACTCTCCAAAACTTCAAAAAAGCGCAGGAAGAGACTCCGTTTGATGCACCAAATAAATTCAATACCATTGAACATTTGGAAGTAATGGATCCAACCGACCTTCCATTAACTGCTCAGCCTTCATTAATCGTTTCAGTGCAACCAAGTCATTTATTGGTCGGTTATGAGACTCTAGATGAAGAAGTCGGAGCAGAGCGTGCGCGTCATATGTTCCCGTTCAAATCTTTCTTAGAAGAAGGCGCAACACTTGGCTTTGGAACAGACACGCCAGTTGTACTGGACGTAACGCCGTTTGAATCCATGTTTAATGCGGTAGCTCGTCAAACAAAAGAACAGCTGCCAGTTCCATGCTTGATGCCCGAACAACGGATTTCTATTGGAGAGGCATTAAAGGCGCATACGAGTGGGGCAGCTAAAGCACTGAGTCGTTTAGACATTGGCACACTAGAAGTAGGATCATTAGCAGATTTCGTGATTCTAGACCAAAATATTCTTGCGGAGGAACCTGTTACACTATTAAACACGAACGTACTTGCAACATACGTGAATGGAAAATGTGTCTATAAAAAGTAAATGTAAGGCTAGATAGAGCAATCTATCTAGTCTTTTTTCGTTGCATAGAGTTCTTTCAAAATTGTTCTTTTTATGAAATTTACAAACAATAAACCTTATTTTGATGCAAATGTAAGCTTTTTAATTTTTGAAAATAGTTTGAAATTCAAAATAAATAACGAAAAAAGGTTTGACATTCAAACTATCTGTCGTATATACTTTGATTATCAAATGATTTGATATTCAAACAAAAAGGAGAAAATCTTTTATGGAACCAACTCTAGAGACCATAAACGGGTATTTGGTGGACGTCTTTAACCAAATGCTCGACATTGAAGAATCTTCGCTGGCGCAAAGCCAATTTAATGATTTATCCATTAAAGAGATGCATGCCATTGAAGCGATTGGAATGTATAACGAACATACGACAACAGAAGTCGCTAATAAATTAAATGTAACCGTTGGGACGCTAACAGTTGCAGTGAATGCTTTAGTGAAAAAAGGCTATGTTGTTCGTTTGAAGAGTGAAGCCGATCGAAGAATTGTAATTTTAGGTCTGACCAAGAAAGGTCGATTACTTTATCGTCTTCATCGTAAATTCCACGAGAAGTTAGTTTTAAAAACAATCGAGGGGATGAATGCTGAAGAAATGGCAGTTCTTGTTAAAGGACTTCATAACTTATATGATTTCTTACACGAGGCTGTACTAGCAAATCAAGAAGGGAAGTAGACATTGTGGGGGTTCAAGTGATAGCGACAAGTTCCTATCTCCCAACGTCCGTCATTACAAATGATGACTGGGCGAAACGAGTAGATACTTCTGATGAATGGATCGTTAAGAGAACAGGAATCAAAACCCGATATTGGGCAAAAGAACAGACAACAAGTGAGCTTGCGACAATTGCCGCAAAACGCTTAGTTGAAAAGAGTAACATCTCTCCCGAATCCATTGAATTTATCATTGTAGCAACGATGACACCTGATGCAGCAAGTCCTTCTTGCGCGTCACTTGTACAAGGAGCAATCGGTGCAACGAATGCATTTGCGTTCGATGTCAGTGCGGCTTGTAGCGGATTTGTCTTTGCCTTATCTACAGGATTAAAAATGTTGGAACATGGACAAAGAAAATATGGAATCGTCATCGGAGCAGAAACAATGCTCAGTTCGCTCGATTGGGAAGACCGCTCAACGGCTATTCTCTTTGGAGATGGCGCTGGAGCTGTTCTTTTACAAAAAGATGAAGAGCCATTTTTATTGGCGGAAACATTACAAAATGATGGACAGAAATCTGAGGCATTAGTCGCTGGAAAAAGAATGACAAATCAAACACTTTCAACCATGACAATGGATGGTCGAGGCGTTTATGAATTAGTCAGCAAAACTGTTCCAGTCAATATCCAAGATACTTTACAAAAGGCTGGATATACTGCCGACGATATTGATTTGTACTTGTTACATCAAGCAAATCGTCGTTTAGTCGAACAAGTGGCTAAGAAATTAAAACAACCGATTGAAAAATTCCCAATGAATATCGATCACGTTGGAAACACTTCGGCTGCAAGTATTCCGATTTTACTCAATGAACTCGTAGAAAACGGGGCATTGAAAATCGGAGAACATAAAAAATTACTTTTATCGGGTTTTGGCGGTGGCCTTGCCTGGGGAAGTATCACAATCACACTATAAACTATAAATTTTAAATTATTGGAGGAAAACACAATGACATTTGAAAAAATTCAAGCAATTATCGTAGATCAATTAGGTAAAGAGGAAGAAGAAGTACAATTAACAACTCGTCTTAAAGATGAATTAGACGCAGACAGCTTAGATTTATTCCAAATCATCAACGATATCGAAGATGAATTCGATGTAAAAATCGATACTGAAGAAGGACTAGAAACAGTTCAAGATTTAGTAAACTACGTTGATGCTCAATTAGCTGATAAATAATTAAAAAAGGGATGGTAACACATGAAATCAAGAATCTGCGACATGATTGGAATTGAATATCCGATTATCCAAGGAGGGATGGCATGGGTTGCAAATCCTGCGCTTGCAAGTGCAGTGTCCAATGCCGGCGGTTTAGGAATCGTTGCATGCGGACACGCTCCTGGCGATGTCGTTAAAGGATTCATCGAAGAGATGGAACGTTTAACAGACAAACCATATGGTGTAAATATTATGCTATTAAGTCCATTTGTTGATGAAGTTGTGGATGTCGTTTGTCAGGCTGGCGTGAAAGTGGTTTGTACCGGTGCTGGTAACCCTGGCAAATACATGGCGAAATTTAAAGAAGCAGGAATTACAGTAATTCCAGTTGTTGCTTCAGTTGCTCTAGCAAAAAGAATGGAAAAAGAAGGCGCGGACGCTGTTGTTGTAGAAGGAATGGAAGCGGGCG
>ENA-OWLE01000236-OWLE01000236.1-metagenome-genome-assembly--contig:-NODE-236-length-11807-cov-5.818839_pt1 | contig 11807 bp, 9 predicted proteins | sample MGYA00245345_ERZ651094 | MGnify/ENA primary metagenome ERZ651094 (study PRJEB26857, sample SAMEA4031770) | metagenome | biome: human; feature: oral; material: saliva | place: Philippines | collected 2014 | study... | reverse complement strand
CGCAGGACGCGCGCGGCGTGCGCATGGCGGTCTCGGTCCTCCTGGACTACCCGGGAGATGACTTCGGGACCAAGCTGGACGCGGTCGAGGAGGCTCTGGCGGACCTGCCGGAGCCGGCCTCGTCGTCCCTGGCCACGTTCGTGAGCTACGCTCGCGCCGCTGGCCTGCGCGCCATGCAGACCACCTACGTGGAGACGTTCGACCAGCGCCGACGCTGCGCGCTCGGCCTGACGTACTACACGCACGGCGACACCCGCGGACGCGGCCAGGCCATCTTGGCCTTCAAGGAGGTCCTGCGTCGCGCCGGTTTCGAGATGGAACGCGAGGAGCTTCCCGATCACCTGCCGGTGGTCCTGGAGTTCGCAGCTTTCGATGAGACCGGCACGGCCGAGGGCCTGCTGCGCTCCAACCGCGAGGGCATCGAGGTGATCCGCACGGCGCTGCGCGCCGCGGACTCCCCGTACGCGCCGCTGCTGGACGCGCTGGTCGCGACGCTGCCCGAGCCGGACGAAAAGACCATTGAGGGCTTCCGTAAGCTCATTAGCCAGGGGCCGCCCACCGAGCTGGTGGGCGTGGGCGATCTGTCTGCGACGCCCTTCCCGACTTCCGATTCAACGATGGGACGGTAACGTTCATGGAATCCGCACTTTTGCATGCCGCGTCGGCATCTGCGACGCAGTCGCTGTCCTTCCTGGACATTGCCCTGTGGGTGGTCCTGCCGTACGTGTCCTTCGCGATCCTCATCGTGGGCCTCGCGTGGCGCTACAAGACCGACCAGTACGGGTGGACGTCTCGTTCCTCGCAGTGGAATGAGCCGGCCATCCTGCGCTGGGCCTCGCCGCTGTTCCACTTTGGCGTCCTCTTTGTGTTCATGGGCCACATCCTCGGCCTCGTGATCCCGAAGACCTGGACCGAGGCGGCCGGCGTGCCCGAGCACGTCTACCACCTGATGGCGACGATCCCCGGCACGATCGCCGGAATCATGACGATCGTTGGCCTCGCGATGCTGATCTACCGCCGCCTGGTGTACAAGTCGGTGCGCGTGGCAACGACCCGCATGGATATCGTCACCTACGTCATGCTGACTATCCCGGTGCTCCTGGGCGGCACGGCGACGCTGCTCAATCAGGTGCTCGGAGGGCACGATGGCTACGACTACCGCGAGACAATCTCCGTCTGGTTCCGCTCGATCTTCTATCTCCACCCGCAGGCGCACCTGATGGTGGATGTGCCCCTCAGCTTCAAGCTGCACATCATCGCGGGCCTGCTGCTGTTCTGCATCTGGCCGTTCACCCGCCTCGTGCACGCGGTGAGCGCGCCGGTCGGCTACGTGGCGCGTCCCCCGGTGGTCTACCGGTCGCGCGACGAGCGCCGTGAGCATCAGCTGACGCGCGGCGGCATGTCGGACTGATCGATGGCCGTGCCCGCCGCGGTACCTCGCTCACAGGCGAGGCCTCGGCGGGCCGGGTGTCGGCGTGGGGGCGGGTGAAAGCTCGCCCCTCGCTGTATACCACGGGTCGGGTGTCGTGAGTGAGGTGCGCGCGTGCCGCCGCCCCTCCAAAAGCATCCGCGCAATGGAATTGACCGTGCGCAGCAAGGCTTGTGCTGGTTAAAATAACACCGGTTTGTAAGTAACGTAACAAAGCTAAAGCCGTTACGGAGATCCTCGTCAAGGGGGTTTCCGCAGATTAAAAGGGAGAGAGGATGAATATGACTGATACCTCCCATTCTCGGCCGCTGGCTGAAACGCTTGAGTCGATGGCTGCCCTGACGCCCGCTCAGCACGCTCTGTTGGAGCGCATTTCGCAGCACGCGGCGCCCGTGACCGTGGCGGAGTTGGCCCAGGAGGCCGGCCTGCACGTGTCGAGCGTGCGTGAGACTCTCGAGGGCTTGTTTAGCGTGGGCCTGGTGGAAAAGCAGCAGCTTCCGTCCTCGGGGCGTGGGCGCCCCGCGCTCGGATACTCGACGACGACCCCCGCCGACCCCGCGTTTGCGGCGCAGATGCTGCACCAGCTCACCTCGTCGCTGCTGGCGTGGCTGCGCGCGGACGCTGCCGACCCGGCCGCGTCGGTGCGTGAGATCGGTGCGCGGTGGGCGGATGCAGCGCTGGAGACGATGGCGGTGCCGGATCATAGCCACGGGATTGCGCGCCGGGCCTTGCGCGACAATTTCAATATCGCGGGGCACCTGGGCAAGGTGCGACTGTTCATGAACGCGATGGGCTTTGCGTCGGTACCCCACGAGTCCGATCCGATGGCCGTCGTCCTGACGGCCTGCCCTTTCACGGAGCCGGGAGCCCCGGACGACCTGGCCCTCGAGCTGCGGCGCGGCATCGTCGAGCGAGTCTTCGAGCGCACGGCGACGGGGGTTGCAAGCTGGTCGGTGGAGGTCGATCCGATCAACCCGTTGCGCCTGACGGTCTTCCTGCGTCCGCTCAGCGAGCCGAATCCGAAGCCGCTGTCGACGACGGTGCACTTCTTCGGCGGCGCGGCCGAGGCGGCTGGCGGTTACATGCGTGAGCTGCCCGCCTCGGAAACGCCCGCGACGCTCAGCGAGCTGGTCGCGTCGTTGAGCGCGGAGAACCCGGAGCTGGGCCGCATCCTGGAGGTGTCGAGCTTCCTGGTGAACGAGCGTTCTGCCCGCCTGGAGGCGGAGCTGATGCCCGGCGTGCGCATCGACGTGTTGCCGCCCTTCGCCGGCGGGTGAGATGTCCACAGCATTTGTGCGGGTCGGTCAGGGTTTTCGCAAAATCCTGACCGTTTCCGTTTAAAATGGACGTAAGCATCTCCCGTTCCTGGAGGATCCCATGTCAGCAGAGATTGCAACAGGTATTACTGACGACCCCCTCGACTCGAGCACGCTAATCGATAGCGCACGCCGAGATACGTGTGGTGCCGTGGCGTCGTTCATTGGCGTCGTGCGCAACCATGACGGGGGAGAGAGCGTGGACGCGATCGAGTATTCGTCGCATCCTTCCTCGGCGCAGATATTGCGCGACATCGTCGCGGAGTTTAAGGATCGTCCCGGGGTGCATCGGATCGTCGCGTGGCACCGGGTGGGCCGCCTGGAGATCGGTGAGGACGCGATGGTGGTGGCGGTTGCCGCCGAGCATCGCGCACAGGCTTTCCGCGCTGTGGAGGGCATCGTTGAGGACGTGAAGGCGAAGCTCCCGATCTGGAAGAAGCAGGAGCTCACCGATGGTTCCCACAACTGGTCGGGTCTGTAAGATGACGATCGGCGATCCTTATTCCCGCGATGGGGCCGTCTCGGGGCGCACCGTCGCGCTTGCGCTGATCAATCAGCCCGTCCCGTACGAGGCCGGGGATCCTGCGCTGGAGCGTTTCCGTCGCAATTGGCTGGTCTCCGGCATTGGCGAGGCTGGACAGGCGCGCCTGGCAGCCGCGCGCGTGCTCGTGGTGGGCGCGGGCGGCCTCGGCTCCCCGGTCCTCCTGTACCTGACGGCGGCGGGTGTCGGCACGATCGGCATCTGCGACTCCGACGTGGTCGAGGTGTCGAACCTTCAGCGCCAGCTCCTGCATGGCGAGGGCGACGTGGGGGATCCGAAGCCGGACTCCGCGGTGCGTCACCTGAGCGGACTGAATTCCTCGGTCCATTTTGAACGCTACGGGCATGTGACCCACGAGTGGCTGGAGGCGCACGGCCGCGAGTGGGACCTGATCGTCGAGTGCACGGATAACTTTGATGCGAAGTACCTGGTCGCGGACTACTGCGCGGATTTTGGCGTCCCGCTGGTGTGGGGCACGGTCGTGTCGATGGCCTTCCAGGTGAGCGTGTTCTGGTCTGCGGCGCCGGCCCCCGTGCCCTCGCTGACGTTGCGGAGCCTGCACCCGGTCAAGCCTGCTCCCGGGACGACCCCGGCCTCGCCGAAGGTGGGCGTGCTCGGTCCCGTGGTCGGCCAGGCGGGCACCGCGATGGCCACGGAGGCCGTCAAGCTGCTGGTGGGCTTCGGTGAGCCGCTGATTGGGCGCGTCCTCATGATGGATGCGGCGACGCAGCGCGCCGACGTACTGACCTTCGCGCCGTGGGACTGAGTCCCGTCGCCCCCCCGCGCGCTGACGTCGCCGCGATCGTCGTGGGCGGCGGCGGGGGAGAGCGCCTGGGTGGCGTCTCCAAGCCTGACCTGACGCTGGGCGGCGTGCGCCTCATTGATCGTGTGTGTGGTGCGCTCCTGGAGGCGTGCGGCGCGGGTTGCGTGGCCGTCGTCCCGCCGGCCGTCCGCGTCCCCGATGGCGTCTTGCGTACCCTGGAAGACCCACCGGGCGGCGGCCCTCTTGCCGGTGTCGATGCCGGTCTGCGCGCGCTGAGGGTCGGCGACGATGTCCTCGTCGTCATCGTTTCCGTCGACGCTCCCGGGGTGGGCGCTGTCCTGCCCGCACTCCTCGAACCAGCGTTGGGGGAGGGGGTTGAGGGGCGTATCGTGCGCGGCGGTGACCCGGAGCCTTTCGATCAGTACCTCATGGGCGTCTATCGCGCGGGCGCGCTGCGCCGCGTCCTCGACGAGGCCGTGGCTTCCCGTGGGTCCGTGCGCGGTGTGGGCGTGCGCCGGGTGCTGCGCGCCCTCAAGGTTGAGCGAGTGAGTGTGGGCGCCGACGTTTGCCGGGACATCGACACCCCTGCGGATGTGGCCTGGTGGGAGAACTTTCTAAGAAGCTGATTTGTGAGTAACGCCCCGCGGGTGTAGGTTTAGCTAGTAAGTGTCTACCGACCCATCCCATTCAAGGTGCGCTCATGAATCTTCGTCACGGACAACTGTGGCAGCGGCTCGGACTGACCGTATTATCAGGAATTCTCGTCGCCTCCCTCGCTCCCGCAACTGCTGCCGCTCCGACAAGCGGTCAGGAATCGCACGGCGACGTCGAATCTGTCGACCTCGACCTGTCAAGGACGGATGCCGAGGCTGCCGGCCCGGCCGCCTCGCAGGATCGCGCGGCCTCGGACGGCGCTGACACTTCCGATGCCTCCGACTCCACCGACGCCGCCGATTCCACTGACGGTGCCACGGCCTCGTCCGAGGAGGAGAGAGCCGACGGCGTCGACGCGCAGATCTATACCTTCCCCGGCACGGACGGCCCCACCCGCATTCATGTTCTCTCGACGACGGGACCTGCGGACGCCATCCTGCTCGAATCGCGCGGCGTCTTCGCCATGATCGACGGCGCGGAGGGAGTAGGCGCCCCCGATGGCAAGGATCCGCGTTACCCGCTGCGCCGGGGCACCGTCCCCGCATGGGCGGGGGATACCGACCGAGTTCTCGGCTACATGTCGAAGCACGGCGTCACCTCCTCGAACCTCGCGTTCTACCTGGGCACGCACGCCCACTCCGACCATATCGACAACGCGGACGACATCATCAGGAAGTTCCACCCGAAGGTCATCTTCAGTCCCGAGTACTCGGACAAGTGGATCACCAACCCCAATGGTCTGTGGGACAACCAGTGGGTTTACGACAACATGGTGGACGCTGCAAAGTGGGCACAGAAGACCTACGGAGCCGAGTTCGTGCAGAAGGTCGACGGCTACAACACCCACGTCCAGCTGGGTGACATGGACGTCCAGCTCATACCCTTCGATCCCAATGAAACCTACAAGGTCACGGGCACGACCGACGCGAACCTCATGGGGTGGGGTGCGAAGGTGAGCGCCTTCGGGCGTAGCGCCTTCCTCGCGGCCGACCTCATGGACACCGAGGCGGACTGGAGCAAGCACAACGGCTTCGAGGCGCGCGTTGCTCAGGCTGTCGGCAAGGTCGACCTGCTCAAGGCTGGCCACCACGGCCTACGCAGCTCGAACTTTCCTCCCTTCATGAAGGCGCTGGATCCCACCGCGATCATCCAAACAGGCTCGGAGTCTTACACACCCGATAATCTCACCGAGAAGGTCATTCACGGTGACGTGCTCTGGGCGCCGATGTCCGAGGTAGGAAGCGCTGGCATCGCCTCGGTGATCGCTACTTTCTCATCTGCTGGCATCTCCTACTCCGACTTCTCGGCCGCTTCCTGGGGGCATGAGTACGACCAAGAAAGTCCGCGCGCCTGGTGGTTCAAGGGTGGCCGACCTGCGGCCACGACCGGCTGGTGGAAGGGGGCGAGTGGGTCCTGGTACTACTTCGCGGGCAAGCCCTCCGCCGAGGCCTCGGCGTGGATCAATGACGGCGGCCAGTGGTACTGGATGGACGCGACCGGAGCGATGGCGACAGGGTGGATCCACGACGGTAAAGCCTGGTACTACCTGGATTCCGCCGGGCACCCCTCGGGCAGTGGCTGGAGTCTCATCGACGGCTCGTGGTATTACCTGAGCGGCGGGCGTGTCGCCCTCGGGTGGCTCTACGACTCCGGCTCCTGGTATTACCTGGACGCGAGGACCGGCGCGATGGCCACCGGATGGACCCAGGTCGATGGTCAGTGGTATTTCCTGCGTTCCTCGGGTGCGATGGTCACCGGCTGGCTGAACGGCGGCGGCACCTGGTACTACCTGGGCGACAGTGGAGCCATGGCCACCGGCTGGCTCTACGACTCCGGCTCCTGGTACTACCTGGATGCAACGACCGGCGCGATGGCAACCGGCTGGGTGCAGGTGGACGGCAAGTGGTACTACCTGCGTTCCTCGGGTGCGATGGTCACCGGCTGGCTGAACGGCGGGAGCGCCTGGTACTACCTGGACGGCAGCGGTGTCATGGCCACGGGCTGGCTCTACGACGGTGGCTCCTGGTACTACCTGGGTGACACGGGAGCCATGGTCACCGGCACGCGCGAGGTCGACGGTCGCTCCTCCACCTTCGCCTCGTCTGGGCGCTGGGTCGGCTACGCCTCCTGATCGAGGAGCCGGCGACCATCCTCACAAAGCGCCGCCCGCCGCGTTGTGACGTAGGTGGGCGGCGCTTACTGCCTGTACTGTGAAGACAGTATTCCCATGTGAAAGGCTCGCCATGACATTCTCTCGTACCCGCCTCGCAGCGGCCCTGACAATGACCGTCGCGGCTGCTACGGCCTCGTCCCTCGCCCTCGTCGGCACTGCCCGCGCCGACGACACTCAGAGCGGAACCCAGTCAGGCTCCTCCTGGGTGCCCGGTACGACCCTCGCGCTGGCGAACTCGAAGTCCGTCGAGGCCTCGTCCGTGAGCGCCTCCACCCTGACCTTCGCGCCTGGCACGAACGAGCAGACGACAATCTTCGTCCTCTCCTCGGGCTCGTCTGACGCGATCCTCATCCAGAGCGGCGGCTGGTACGGCATCATCGACGGCGGCGAGGACTCCGACCTGCCTGACGGCTCCGACCCGCGCTACCCCGTGCGCTCCGGCACGGCCGCCGCCACGAACACCAGTACCGAATGGCTCCTGAAGTACCTCGACGACCAGGGCGTTAACGAGACAAACGTCGCCTTCTACCTGGGGACCCACGCCCACTCCGACCACATCGCCAACGCCGACGACATCATCTACAAGTACCGCCCGAAGGTCATCCTCAGCCCCGAGTACTCCGACGCCTGGATCACCGACGAGAACGGCCTGTGGGACAACCAGTACGTGTACGACCAGATGGTGACCGCCGCGAACTGGGCGGTCGACAGCTACGGCGCGACCTTCATCCAGCGCACGGACGGCTACAACACGCACATCACCCTCGGGGATGCGGACCTGCAGATAATCCCCTTCGATGCCGACGAGTACTACAAGACGCAGGGGACGACCGACGCGAACCTCATGGGCTGGGGCATGAAGGTCACCGCCAACGGACATACCGCCTTCCTGGCCGCCGACCTCATGAGCACCGAGTCCGACTGGGAGACCCCCAACGGCTTCGAGGATCGCATCGCGCAGGAGGTCGGCGATGTCGACATGCTTAAGGCCGGCCACCACGGCGCCGAGTCCTCCAACTCCATCCCCTTCATGCAAAAGCTGCATCCCGGCGCGATCGTGCAGACCGGCAATGCCGAGGATAGCCCGGACCGCCTGTCCTTCCTGGTCATCCACGGGGAGACCAAATGGTTCCCGATGGGCGACATCTGGGACTCGGTCGAGGTTCCCGCGCTGATCTGCGAGTTCAGTGACGACGGCATCACCTACGACGGTGTTGAGAACTCCGAGTGGGGGCACGAGTACGAGACCGAGACCCCGCGCGCCTGGTGGTTCAAGGCGGGCCGCCCCGCCGCGACGACCGGCTGGTACGACGGCCCCTCGGGCAACCGCTACTACTTCAACAACTCTGCGTCGGCCGTGGCCGACCAGTGGCTGGATATCGACGGCGTCTCCTACCACTTCGACGCGACTGGTGCCCTCATTGAGCAGAAGGACGCTAGTGGCAAGGTGACGGCAGTGTCTGACGCCTCGTCGACGCCGTCCCCGACCCTGTGGTGGGTGATCGGCGGTGGCGCGGTGCTGGTGCTCCTCGCTGGAGGCGTGTACTTCCTGCGCCGCCGGGGCTGACCTCCCGACGACGAGGCCGTGGCGTGTGCCGTGGCCTCGTTCCTGGTGTCCGGGGTTGGCTGTCTCGGCACTGTCGTGCCACGGCCTCCTGGTGTCCGGGGTCGGCCCGCTCGACAAGCCGCACTCGGGCATGGCTCCCCACGCGCCTCCCCATGCGCCTCCGGCATGGTTCCCCACAAATGTCGCATGCAATTTCCATGTAAACCTTTCAAGATTTGAAACCATATCGTTGAGATTCTGCGGTTTTCTCGATACCTTACAAAAGTAAGGTGACCCAAATTGCATGCGACTTTGAGGGGGGGAGGGGGTCAGCGGGGCTCGTCGAGCTGGTGGAAGATCGCGCCCAACAGAGGGGTGACCACCTCGAGGGTGTCGAGCGCGCCGCCTCGCGAGCCGGGGGAGGAGATGATGAGAGCCCCCGACGAGTCCCGCGCCGTCACGCCGACGACCTCGCGGGACAGGCCCGACAGGGGGGTGTTGGTCAGGCCGTGGGCGCGGATCTGCTCGGCGATGCCGGGGATCTCGACCTCGATGAGGGAGCGAACCACCTCGGGCGCGTAGTTGCCCACGCCGAAACCCGAGCCGCCCAGGACCAGGACGAAACGGGCACCGGCCTCAAGGGCGTCGCGGATCTCCGTCTCGAGGATGTCGGCGCTCTCGGGGATTGCCGCGACCGACACGGGGCCCAGGCCGACCTCGGCCAGCGCTGCCGTGCAGGCGGGGGTCGCCCGATCCTCCTTCGTGCCGCGCTGCACGCGGTCCGAATAAGCGATGATGTGGGCGCTGATCTGGCCGAGGTCGTAGTCGACGGGCTTGGGCATGGGGTCCTCCGTGTGTCTGAGGGTGCGTACAAATGTGATCTTAGTCCCGCGGATGCGGGTGCGAGTGGTCGAAGAGGCGAGGAATTAGTGCTCGCACCATCCGAGGTAAATGCTCGGGTGTGCGTGAGGTGCGCGCCTGGTGGGCGCTCGCCGGTCCCCCTGAGAGCACCAAGCACCCATTTAGTGGGGACATCCCCAGGTTAATTGAGGAGCCTGTTTGTCCCAATATGAGGCCGCTTGCGGGCGCTCGCGACATGCTCGCTCCGGCCTGTTGCCCACCGCCTCTCCTCTTGTTAGATTAAGCACGTTCAATCCCCTCTCAAAAGGAGATGCCCGTGCGCTCCCTACGCTTCCTCCCCGTTCTGGGCGCCGCCGCCCTTGCCCTGGCCGCCTGCTCGGGCGGCGCCCCCACCCCCGAGGCCACGGCCTCGTCCGACGATTCCCAGGTGCCCGACCGCGAGATCGTCCTCAACGTCTACGCCGCCGCCTCCCTGACCGAAACCTTCGGCGAGCTCGAAACCGACTTCGAGGCCGCCAACCCCGAGGTCGACGTGCGCATCAACTACGCGGGCTCCCAGGACCTGGTCACCCAGCTCGGTGAGGGCGCGGACGTCGACGTCCTGGCCACCGCCAACGAATCCACCATGAAGAAGGCTGCCGACGCCTCCCAGGTCGACGAGCAGACCATCTTCGTCACCAACACCCTGACCCTCATCACGACGCCCGGCAACCCCGCGGGCGTCACCGGCCTCGACTCCTCGCTCGACGGCGTCAAGCTGGTGATCTGCGCGCCCGAGGTCCCCTGCGGCAAGCTCACCAAGACCCTCACCGAGAAGCTCGGCGTGACCCTGCACCCCGTCTCTGAGGAGCAGGCCGTCACCGACGTGCGCGGCAAGGTCTCCTCCGGCCAGGCCGACGCCGGCATCGTCTACAAGACCGACGCCCTCGCCGAGGGCGACGCCGTCGACACCGTCGCCATCGCGGGCGCCGACGAGGCCGTCAACAAGTACCCGATCGCCCTCGTGAGCGCCTCGACCAAGAAGGATCTGGGCCAGAAGTGGATCGACCTGGTCCTCTCGACCGAAGGACAGGCCATCCTCGAAGAAGCCGGATTCACGCCCGCCGCGAAGTAACATCGACACGTGACGTCGCGGAAGACACCAGCCGTCAGCCCCCTGCCCATCTGGGCGGGGGGCCTCGGCGCGCTCGCCCTGTGCTTCCTGCTCCTGCCCCTCGCCTTCATGCTGGGGCGCGTCAACTGGGCCGCCCTGAGCGCCACGCTCGCCACCGACGAGGCCTCCGCCGCCCTCGCCCTCTCCCTGCGCACCTGCGCCGTGGCCCTCGGCGTTGACCTCGTCCTCGGAGTTCCCGCCGCCCTCCTCCTATCCCGCCCGTGGCGGGGCGTGCGCGCCGCCCGCATCCTCGTCGCCCTGCCGCTCTCGCTGCCGCCCGTCGTCGCCGGCATCGCACTCCTCGCGGCCTTCGGCAGGCGCTCGACGTTGGGCGCTCTGCTGAGCGGCGCCGGCCTCGACATCGCGTTCACGACGACTGCGGTCATCATCGCGCAAGTTTTCGTCTCCTTGCCCTTCCTTATCGTCACCCTCGAATCCGCGCTGCGCTCGCGTGAGCAGGGGCTCGAGGAGATGGCCTCCTCTCTGGGCGCCTCGCCCTCGCGCATCTTCTGGCAGATCACCCTGCCCACGGTCCTGCCCGGCCTCGGGCGCGGCGCGGCCCTCGCGCTGGCCCGCTGCCTCGGCGAGTTTGGCGCCACCCTCACCTTCGCCGGATCCATGCAGGGCGTCACCCGCACGATGCCGCTCCAGATCTACCTGGCCCGCGAGTCCGACGCGGAGCTCGCACTCGCGCTCGGCGTGGTCCTCCTCGGCGTCGCAGCCGGCGTCGTCGCGCTCACCGAAACACCGTGGGGGCCTGCTGTCTCGTTCCTGCGCGCGCGCCTGTCATCGACGAGGCCGGGGCGAGGCCCTGCGCCCGGGGTTGCCTTCGGTGCTCGCGCCGCGGGATCAGCGGCGGCTGATCCCGGATGCGGCCTCGACGCCTCGGATGACGATGCTGCGGGCGTGGCGGGCGCTGCCGTCCACGTTGCCGGGACTGTGACTGAGCGCGGCTGGGCGGTGGACGCGCGGCTGCGCCCCGGCCTCGTGACGGCCGTCGTCGGCCACAACGGCGCCGGAAAGTCCACCCTCGCCCAGGTGATCGCTGGGACCCTGCGCGTGGATCGCGGGGCCGTGAGCATCGGCGAGCGAGTCGTCGACGACGCCGCCACCTTCGTCCCCGCGCGGCGGCGCGGCGTCGCCATGGTCTCTCAGGCCCCGCGCATCTTCACCCACATGAGCGTGGTTGCCAACGTCGCGTTCCCGCTGCGCGTGCGCGGCGTCGGGCGAGCTGAGGCCCGGGCCGCGGCTCTCGAGCAGCTGGGGGCCGTGGGCATCGCGGACCTGGCATACCGGCAAGCCTCCGATCTGTCCGGTGGCCAGGCCGCCCGCGTCGCGATCGCACGCGCCCTCGTCTTCCGCCCCGACGTC
>ENA-OWLE01000230-OWLE01000230.1-metagenome-genome-assembly--contig:-NODE-230-length-11901-cov-4.334206_pt1 | contig 11901 bp, 7 predicted proteins | sample MGYA00245345_ERZ651094 | MGnify/ENA primary metagenome ERZ651094 (study PRJEB26857, sample SAMEA4031770) | metagenome | biome: human; feature: oral; material: saliva | place: Philippines | collected 2014 | study... | reverse complement strand
ACCGATTTCATATTGATCTAAATTATTTGCAAACCAATAACCTTCTCTATAAAGCCAATTAATGTATCTTTGAACTGTACCAGGGTTAGAAGCTAATTGATAAGCACCGTAACTTTTTCCACCATAGTCATCTACACCGCTGGAAATAGCACCCCAGTCACCATTACTTTCGTATACAGAGGATAATTCACCTAGCATATATATTTCACATCCTTTCTCATGAATACAAATATAGAGTTAACCTATAATAAGGTTTATTGATATGTTTTTAAAACAGCTTTCTGCTTGACTGGAGAATCAAACATAATTATAATGTTAGAGGTATAGATAATGCTCCTAATTTTTATATCTTTAACATTGTTTGCTGTTGTTTTCACATAGAAAATCCTACCTAAGAAAAACGGACTAACCCCGTACCCAATATTGGGTACGGGACAGTCTGTCGCAAAATTTTACTTAATCGTTATCGTAACCATGGATAGCAATACGATTAGCTAACATACATTGGAACTTCTCATCAGGAGTTTTACCAGGTTCTCTAACAATTTTCCATCCAAGATAGTTACACCAGTCCATATATTTGTTAATATGGCGGTTGTCATAGTATGCCCATGGTGTATTCCAAAGGTTATGACCTTTTTCATATACCAAGTAACCATGTTTACCAGGTCCTTGTACATCTTTCCAGATATATACTAGTTTAGATGGGGATACTCTTACGGAGAAGAGATAATATGCAAATCCATATGCATTATTTCTATATAACCAACAAACCCGAGATAAGTAACGTTTAATTCTTACAGAGATAGGAATATTAGGATTAATTACTTTAGATACAAACTTCTTACGATTGAAATCTCCTTCTTCAAGAAGTACTTCATCTTGTTTAAAGTATTTATCGTAATCGTACTTTAAGAACTTCCAACCATATCTTTCAACATAGTCTTTGTTATCTAAAGTACTATCCCATGTTTGCCAATAATGTAAGAAACCATGAAGTTCGCCTTCTTCATCTGCAAATAATACCACTAACCAGTTAGTTAGGTAGCAGAGAAGAGCACATAGGATTTGACCAATAAGGTACAAGAAATATTTCATATCTTTTAGTCCTCCTTTCTTATTGATTTAATTATATGTCAATAAGATCCGGAGTAGCCTTATTTATCTCATTACCAAATCTAAATTTAAGTGTACCACCACGTGGTAATTCAGTAATCTCATCAATCATAAGAAGATATTTCTGATATTGATTTACTTTGATAATAGGATAAGACATAGTATCTGTATTCGCATTATCAAACCAATATTTCTTAGAATGGAAGTTCTGGATTCTGATATTAGCTGCAGGAGAACCATCATTTTGACTTAAGAAAATCTGTACAGAGGTAATACCACCAGGAATATTGAGCTCAAAGCTTTGGGAAAGGAATGTTTTAGAACCATCATTAGACTTATACTTAGTCCATTTAAGTTCTCCAGTGGGGATCTCTTTAGTAACAACTTTAAGTTGCATATTATCCTTAATATCAAAAGTGTAAGGAAGATCTTTAGTATTAATAAGTTCCATACAATCCTCCTTATGATACTACAATAACTTTAGACTTAGCTATACTCGCTTTATTACAGAATGTATCAATATCTGTAGGTAAGTTCTTAACTTTAACAGAAGTAAGTTTTTCGCATCTTTGGAACATACCATCATATCTGGTACAAGATTTAAAATCAAATACACCATTTATTGTAGTTAAGTTATTATCATATGCTACAAAGAATTGCATATTTGTTACATTACTTGTATCCCAATTACTAATATCCAACGTTTTTAAATTAGACATAGAAGAAAATGTATAGCTTGCTATATTTAGTTTAGAAATATTCCAATTGGATAGATTTAAATTTACAAATTTAGATTGACTAAACATCGAATCTATTGTTGTTACATTACGTGTATCCCAATTAGAAATATCACCAATATTATTAAGAGTACTACATGAACTGAACATGCGTTCCATAGTGTTAACTTGACTAACGTTCCAGTTCGATAAATTCAAATTATTTATTTTAGAATCATTATTAAACATAGCACTCATATCTACTACTTTGCTAGTATTCCATTTAGAAATATTCAAAGTAGTCAATTTAGGGTTTTGAGCAAATATATTTGACATATTAGTTACGCTACCAGTATCCCATCTAGATACATCTAAATCTACTAATTCTAAACAATTTATAAATGCTTTTTCCATATTGGTAACTTTGCTAGTATTCCATTTAGATAGATCTAATTTTTTAATATCTGTTGCAAATCCAAATAACCCATAAAAATTTGTAGCTTTACTAGTATTCCAATCAGATACATTGATTTTTTCTAGATTTGGTATATTATAAAATGCTTCTTTAAACGTTTCAGTATCGCTAGTATCAAATATAATTTCGCTCAAATCAAATAAAGGTACATTAGTTTGAGAGTTTATAGGTTTACAAAAACCTTTCATAATTTTATTTTTAGGTTTTAAGATATAATTATGAGATGATTTATAATCATCACCATAGATCATCTTCTTGAATTCTAATGTAGGTTTACCATCATCACCAATATATTTAAAAGTAGATTTATCTATACTAGGATGAGAAGCAAAGTATTCATCAGCGTAGGTTTGTGTATCTATTTCTTTAATAATATCATCCATAGATGTATCTATCCAGATAGTATTACTCATATCTCCTGTTGGAGCAGTATCAGATATTTCTAAAATAACATCAGGAGAAACACTCAAGAAGTTATTATTTAATTTAGAAATAGTTTTTCTTCTAGAATCGCTAGAATATAATTTCTTAATTGCCATAATAGAGTATCCTCCTAATACAATACAATCTCTAAAGACTCTGGAGCTTTAGAAGCGGTTTTAATCAATGATTTCAATTCATCTAAAGTTAGTTGATGATTATCAAGACCATTGTCCAATATATTTTTTATTTCAGGATCGGATTCTGAAGCTGGTGTGGTTTTATAATTTAAAATCATTATATCTACACGTTTAAGAGAAGTACAACCTTCAAACATGGAATCGAAAGTTTTATTTATAAATGCTTTAAACCATGTAAGTGTATATCCCAATGCAAGACCTTGAGATACAGTTTTCAATCCACTACCAATAGAAATCCAACCATATATATGCTTTAAGTTTGTGCATCCTTTAAACATGTTTTTGAGTGAAGCACCACGAGCAAATAAATATTCCTTAGTTGCAGTAGTTGTTTGTATCGAATGATTTGTGAAATCAACATATTTTAAAGAACTACATCCTTCAAACATACTTTCACCAGATGTTAACCAATCACCATATATATTAGGTAATCTAGGAACTTCTTCTAGATTAGCACAATCTTTAAACATATTTTTTGTTGTATTTATAGAAACAGCTGTATTAAAATTATAGTCATTATCTGTAGCATACATCTTTTCTATAATATCGTCGCTTAAAGTTCTGATTGTTTGATAATCAGGAATATTCTTTAAAGCAAAGTTTTCGAAATAATCTAACCCTTTATTTATTATAGGAAAACTATTCTTTTTATCTATATTCAAAAATAAAGTATCGTTAGGTTGCACCCCACCAGGAGTATCTGTAGCAATAATAGTTTTACCACTAGCAGTCGCACTTTCGAATACTTTATTCAATCTTGCTAAATTAGTTCTATTAAGAGTACTATTCTTGATAGGAGAGTTTGACATTTAAATTTAATCCTCCTTTATAATTAGAATAAAAATCCCAAGAGTCTAATAATAGACTCTTGGAGATTCTTTTGAAAATTATCTGATCATTATATATTAATGCTTTAGAATAGCACCTAGACCAAATACAGTTGCCAATACATACGCAAAATTACGTTGATTCTTAGCAACTTTATATTTGTGTTCTACTGATTTTTTATATTGCTCAAATTCACTCTCCACTCGATCCAATTGAGTTTTCAATAGTTTTGAGTTGTTCGTTGCTTCGTCTAATGACTTCTTCAAGCTCTCTAGCTGTACCTTTTGCTCCATCAAGGTATTCTTCACTTCTAGAGATTGATTTTGAGCTTGCTGATTGGAGCTCATGGCGTTCCCGATTGAGTTGTTCGATTTCGCCAATTCTTCCTTGAGCTGATTCAAGATCGCTTGTTGCTGATCGTACGCTATCTTGGCTTGATCCAATTGAAGTCTGTAATCGTTCAACGAGCTCTTGAGAGTTGTCAATTCTGTTTCTTGCTTCGTCGAGTTCTCTTCCAGTTGTTGATTGGTATTCTTCAATACGTTCAATTCCTTGGAGAGCTCTTGAATTTGATTCGTAAGCTTCATTGAGAGATCTGTTTGCATCTTCAAGGTTGCGGATAACATTTGAATTGAGCTCTTTTGACTGTCTAATTGACTCTCTGACTTTACTTGAGTCAACTGGCTCGGATTTGGGTCCAAAGCAAGACTTTGTGAAGAGTACAATGGCGATAATAATAATGCCGATAAAGCAAATATTAATGATGTGCTCTTTATACTTGTTTTCATTTAGTTTACCTCCTAAGGTCTGAAGTTTCTCTTTTAGTTTTTCTATCATAAAGAAAATTCTCCTTAATAAATAGAGAGAAGGCTATAACCTTCTCTCTTTATTTTTATGACACTACTACAACTTTAGATTTATCTATACCTGCTGTTGTACAGAATGTATCAATATCTACAGGTAAGTTTTTAACTTTAACCATAGTGAGTTTAGTACATCCACTAAACATTTCCTTGTAATTAGTACAAGATTTAAGATCTAATGTACCTGTAATGGTAGTAAGATTAATATCTTGATAGAACATCTTTCCCATGTTAGTTACCTTACTAGTATTCCAACTGGATAGATTTAAGGAAGTTAAGGTTTCACATGATTCGAATAAACTAGACATATCTGTTACATTACTTGTATCCCATCTAGAAACGTCTAAAGTAGTAAGATCACTACAATTACTAAACAAATTAGTCATATTAGTTACATTGCTAGTATTCCACCTAGACACATCTAGAGTAGTAAGAGAAATACAGTATGTGAACATGAACCCCATGTTAGTTACCTTACTAGTATCCAAGTTAGAAATGTCTAAAGTAGTAAGACTATTACAACCATTAAACATAGAATACATATTGGTTACATTGCTAGTATTCCACCTAGAAATGTCCAAAGTTGTAAGAGATTTACAATAGTAAAATACATAAGCCATATTACTTATATTATTAGTAACCCAGTTAGATACATCCAATGACGTTACGGAGTTACAACTAGCGAATATATTATGTATATCTGTTACCTTAGATATATCCCACTTGGATACATCTATTTCAGTAAGAAGTCTGCAATCATAGAATGTATTAGCCATGTTGGTTACTTTACTAGTATTCCACTTAGATATATCTATAGCTTTAAGTGAATTACAACCATTAAAGATGTAACTAATATTTGTTACTTTACTAATATCCCACTTGGATACATCCAATTCAGTAAGTGATTTACAGAATGTAAATGTACTACTTAAGGACTCTACTTTACTAGTATTCCACTTAGATACATCTAACTTTTTAAGAGAACTACACCCATTAAACATATAAGCCATACTATTCACATTACTAGTGTCCCATTTAGATACATCTAGTTTTTCTAATAAATTAGAATAATAGAATGTGTATTCCATATTTTTCACATTACTAGTATCCCAATTAGATGAATCTATAGAAGTAAGATATTTAATATTACTTATTGCTCCATTCAGAGTTTTTACTGATTTAGTATTAAATACAATTTCATCTAAGTTATATGGTTTAATACCACTCTGTTTTTCTATTGGTTTACAGAATTCATTTATAGTATTATTCTTAGGTTGTAGAATATACTTAGCATCTGGATCGTAATCATCACCGTAGATCATCTTCTTAAATTCTAATGTAGGCTTACCATCATCACCAATATATTTAAAAGTAGATTTATCTATACTAGGATGAGCTGCAAAGTATTCATCAGCATAAGTTTGGGTATTTATTTCTTTTAGAATAGTCTTAACGAATAAGTCTATCCATAAAGTTTTCTCATCTGGATTAGCTGGAGGTTTAACATCGAAATGATATTTATAACCTTTACCTAGATTAGAAATATTCTTATTAATCTTCTCAGCTAATACTCTAGGAGAATCACTAGATTTTAAAGTCTCCATTTATCATTCTCCTTTCATTAAGAAACTACAGTAACTTTAGATATATCTATTCCTGCTACTGTACAGAATGTCTCAATATCTGTAGGTAAGTTTTTAACTTTAATTCCAGTAAGTTTAGAACAACGGTAAAACATACTATCAAACCCAATACATTTCTTCATATCAAGCACGCCAATTATAGTAGTTAATTCAGTACATTCTCTAAACATATTTGACATAGTTGTTACATTACTAGTATCCCAATTAGAAATATTAATTTCTTTTAGGGTAGATTGACAAAAAGCTTCGGATAGTCTAGTAACACTAGACATCCCAGATCCAAAAGCAGAACAATCTAAAGAAGTTCCATTGATTTGCATAAATGCTCTACTCGCATCAACAACGAGTCTAGTATTGAAGATTTTATCAATCTTCGTCTTATCGGATTCTGTAATAGTGGCATTAGTTAGATGTAATCTATCTTTAAATGAATCAGTAGTATGCCATAAGAAATAAGGTTCTGCGATAATAGTACCAGCAGTTGTTACTTTTAACGCATTATCCGCTATTGTTTCATGTTGCGTTGAATTTGATGAATCTAGATATTCAAATACTAACTTACCTTCAAATAAATCAGTATCTACTGGAGCTTCTAAAGTTACAGTAGCACCTTTTGGAGCTTCTAAAGAAGTAGTATATCTATTTCCATTATATATAGCAGTTATAGGTTGGAATTTAGAATATCTAATATTAAGAGTTACGGTAGATTGACTAGGTACTGGAATATTAATAGTATTGGCTGTAATAGGGATAGTATAAGTAGTACTATCTAAGCTATCAATAGTATAAGGTGGAGCAGTAATATCAGAAGAGAATGCTGGGTTAATTTTTATTTTAGAATTAGGATAATTATAAACCCAAATAGTGTTATTTGTATTAAGACCAGCATATTGAGGATATGATAATCCCACAATACTCGTGCTAATTGATTCAATCCAAGCTTTTGTAGGATCTTCAAATGTAACGTTGATAGATTTAACTTCAGTAAATGGTACATTACCATCACCATCAATTAAAGATGTATCAATATCATTAGTTACATATTTGAATGTGTTTGTTTGGAGGAAGTATAAACTTTCATCACCAGATTCATATTTTAATGTAGTTGGTAACTCAAATACTTTATTTTGTTTATTACTACGATAGTAAGTAGCACCGATATCTGTATGGACTAGAGTATAGTCATTATCATATGGTACAACGTTGAAACGTACTTTAGTACCATAAGGGATTCTTTCCCCATTTTCATATCCATGACCAGTTTCATCAAAAGCAAGTATTCTAGTATAATGATCTTCTAAGTTATGAGCAATGAATAGATATGTCTTAGGTGTAGGATTAGGTACAGTAATATTATTAGTTGCACCTACAGTGAATGTAACATCTTGAATTGCATCATATCCAGTAGAAGTTGCAGTTTCTCTAATAGTTACATTAGCACCAAATGGAGCAACGAATTTAGTAGTAACACCTTTACCATTTCCGTTAGTGAATGTAATAGGAGTTGTAAGTCCTTGATAAGATACTGTATAAGTAGCATGTGGTAAGTATACATCTTCTACACCACTAGTTACAGCAGGTACTGTAATATTCACTATACCATAAGAACCTGTAGTAGGTAATACAGCAGTAGCTGCAATATATTTAGTAATTACAATACCAGTATCGCTATTATAACCATCAATAGGATTAATAGTAGTTGGTAATGTAAAGTATTTGTTTTGCTTATTACTATAATACAAGGAAACACCATTGAATTGTGTAACAGTATTATCATTATCGAATGGTTCAATACTTAAAGTAATTCTTGTACCATAAGGAATAGTATCAGTAGGATTATACTTATTACCAGATGTATCAGTAGCAACAATCTTGAAGTAATTAGCTTCAGAAGAATTAGAAGAAATTCTAAATCCTCTAGGAGTAGGAGCTGGAACTGTTACATTATTATCATCAGCTACTTTTACTGTAATAGTATCTTGAGGATTGTATCCATCGAGTGTATTAGAAGGTCTAATAGTTACAGTTTTACCATAAGGAGCAATAAATGTCTTAGTAGAACCTTTACCATTACCATTAGTAAATGTAATAGGAGTTGTAAGTCCATCATAAGTCGCAGTGTATTCTGCTTTAGGTAAATAATCATCAGAATCTACATGGTTAGTAGCAGCTGGTAAAGTAATATTTACTACACCATAACGTTTAGCTGGAGTAGCTGTTACTGTAATATCACCACGTACAGCAATACCATTATTATATCCAGCAGGATAGTTAATAGTACCAGCTTCATAATGACCAGCTTCATCATTACGTTTACCTAATAAGAATTCTACTTCTGTACCATAATCTACATAAGTAGGTTCAGTATAACGTTCACCTGTAGCTTTATTTACTACATAAATAGTTTGACCTTCTGTTTGAGTAGGAGTAATTAAGAATTGTTTGAATCGACTAGGTTTGATTTCAATTCTAGTATCTTCAGTTAAAGTAATAGGATTCAATACAGTATCATTTCTATATCCTTCATCTAAAGATAATTCAAATTCAAATCTAGTATCATGTAATACTCTAGTCAAAGTAAAGTCATCAGTATAAGTACCAACTACATTACCATCTTTAATAACTTTAAGTCTAGTATGAGAATCTGGAGATGTAAAATCTACAGTGAGGTTATATCTCATAATACGAGTAGCTCTCATAGCTATTACAGTTACATTATCTTCTAAGCTATTAATAGTTGTAGTATTTAATGTACCAGGAATCCAATCTTCAGCATTAGTAGGTTCAATACCAAATGTAATACGACTACCAAATTCAGCTTCGAATGCTGTAGTATAACGTTGACCATTATACATAGCATAGATAGTTTGACCTTCAGTTTGTTGTAATTGAACTTTATATCTCTTAATAGTAGAAGGTTTAATTCTAACAGAGATATCTTTATTCAATACATATTCACTTAATATAGTAGGATTATTATAACCATTATCTATAGCTAATTCAAATCTAACTTCTGTATTTTCTTCTAACTTAATTACGTCAGAATGTGTAATATTGATAGTACGACCATCACCAGTAATCAATTTAAGAGTACCATGTAAATCTTGAGGATCATTCATATCGAATAATACATTTACAGAATAGTGAACTTCATCACTACCAGTAGCTTCGGTAGCAGAGATAATAATATTATCTGTAATATCAGCTTCTTGAATATTAGCCACACCCGGTGTCCAGTTTTCATTCTTAGCAACTACTCTAGTTGTAATATGACTATTCATTGGAACTGTGATAGAGAATCTATCTTTATATACTTCTACAGTACCAGAAGGTTCTGTTACATAAACCCAAATATTTTGGTTTTGATATTGCTCCACTGTAATAGTCTTCATGATAGGGGAAGCAGTATAAGCAGAGATAGTAGAACCATGTTTGTTCTTATCTTTAACTTCTTTAATTTCACCAGCATTCCAACCATCATCTGGATCAATATATACAGCATAGTTATGAGCAACATTCACTGGAATTTCAAATGTCTCATAATAAGTCTTACCATTATATTCTACAGAGATACGTTGATGGTCTGATTGAATAATACGAACGATATAAGACTGAACTCTAGGAAGTTCTACAGATCGAATAATTACAGATTCTGTAAGTTTATCTATTCTATCGTAGTTTAAAGTACCTTCATAGTAGTTCTTATCAGGAGTAACTGTAAATGTAATCTCACTACCGTATTCAGCCATAAATGGTTCAGTGTAGTCTTTCCCATTATAATGAGCAGTAATAGTTTGATGTGGTACTTGTCTGATATCTACTCTGAGCATAGTCTTAGTAGGTTCAGTTAAAGCTTCTACTACAGTATCTTCAGACAATACAAAATGAGTTACATTAGTCTTAGAAGCATCGTATCCTTCATCAGGAATTACTTTTACAGAAATAGGAGTCTTAGCTTCTAGTTTAGTATTAGATACATACTCACCAATACCATCAGAGATTTTAATAGTTTGATGAGGTCCTTGAATAATGAATACTGTAAAGTATTGTATAGGAGGTATATATTCATGAGAAGTATCAATCCATATATCTCTATACTCTGGATTCTTAGGTGGTTCATGATCTATAGTGATTTTATTCTCTTTATGTTTATCATAAAACCTAAGACCAGCTTTTATATCAGCTATAAGCTTGGCGAGAGAATCGCCAAGCCTAACTATAAATTTAGGATATCTCAATTTATTCTCCTTTCATTAAGATACTACTGTAACTTTAGATTTATCGATTCTAGCTTTTCTACAGAATGTGTCTATATCGGTAGGTAAATTTTTAACTTTAACAGAAGTGATATTATTGCAACTAAGGAACATATCTTCGTAATCGTTACATGATTTAAGATCTAATACACCTTCGATAGTAGTCAGATTTGTACAGTCACTGAACAATTTTTTCATATTAGTTACTTTGCTAGTATCCCAATTATTTATCTTTATGGTGGTAAGAGAAGTACAAGAATTAAACATTGCCCACATACTAGTTACTTTACTAGTATTCCACGCAGATAAATCCAAACTGGTTAGTTTCAAACAGAAATTAAACATTTGACCCATGTTAGTTACCTTACCAGTATTCCACTTGGATATATCTAAACTTGCAAGTTTATTATCGAATGCAAATAAAGATGATAAATCGGTAACATTAGCGGTATTCCACTTAGATATATCTAAACTTGCAAGTCCTGAGCATCCACTAAATATAGCTCGCATATTAGTGACATTACTAGTATTCCACTTAGATACATCTAAAGTTGTAAGCTTTTCACAATTAGAAAATACATAGTTCATATCTACTACTTTACTAGTATCCCATTTAGATACATCTAAAGATGTAAGAGATTTACAATAACTAAATACACCAGACATATCAGTTACTTTACTAGTATTCCACTTAGATGTATCTAAAGTTGTAAGAGACGGGCAGCTAGAGAAAATAGATTTCATATTAGTGACATTACTAGTATCCCACTTAGATACATCTAAAGATGTAAGTGTTGTACAGCTATTAAACATACCAGATATATTAGTCATTTTACTAGTATTCCACTTAGATATATCTAAATTAGTTAAAGCTCTGCAGGCAGCAAACATATTACTCGCTGTAGTAATATTACCAGTATCCCATTTTGATACATCTAGAGAGGTAAGTTTCTCACAACCACTAAATAAACTATCTGCTCTGGTAACATTGGGTGTCTTCCATTTAGAAATGTCTAATGTTTTGAGGGAAGAGCACTGATAGAATGTATTAGTCAACTCAACAACTTTACTAGTATCCCACTTAGATATATCTAAATTTGTAAGAGATGTACAATTCGCAAATGTCTTATTCATATACATTACATTCCTAGTATCCCAATCTCTAACTGGTATAGTTTCTAAAGAATTACAGTTTAAAAATGCTTGTTGCATGTTATATACTTTATTAGTATTCCATGTAGAGCAATTTACTTCTGTTAGTTTAGTACAGCCATTAAATGTAGCTATCATATATTGAATTTTACCTGTATCCCAATTAGATAAATCTAATTGAGTAAGTTCAGGACAATCATGGAAAACATAACTTATACCTTCGGCTTTAGAT
>ENA-OWLE01000225-OWLE01000225.1-metagenome-genome-assembly--contig:-NODE-225-length-11948-cov-5.373917_pt1 | contig 11948 bp, 5 predicted proteins | sample MGYA00245345_ERZ651094 | MGnify/ENA primary metagenome ERZ651094 (study PRJEB26857, sample SAMEA4031770) | metagenome | biome: human; feature: oral; material: saliva | place: Philippines | collected 2014 | study... | reverse complement strand
TACGCGGACCAGACGATGCCCACGACCACGCTGAACAGGCCGATCGGCAGGGCGAAGGGCGCCTGCTGAGAACTCCAGATGATGCCCAGGAGCGCCAGGATCCCGACGGGTGCCAGCGCCCACAGCGGTCGCTTGGTGCGCAACACGATGGTGAGCGCGACGAATGCGGTGACCAGGGCGCTCAGGAACGGCATGATCGCGGGGCCTACGAAGATGCTGGCGGGCGGCTGGACCGTCAGCAGATCCTTCCACGAGGTGATCAGGCCGACGACGAGCATCTGGATGGTTCGCCGCGTGGGCAGGACGTGGTAGGCGGTCGTTGTGGGCAGGGCGAGGGGGCCACCGGCTAGCAGGTAGGCGGCGGCCAAGGCCAGCGTCGACCCGATGGCGCGCACGCGCGCCGCGGCCGTGAGTGCGGCGACCAGGAGACCCACGACCAGGCCCCCCAGGGCCGCGACGTAGCCTGCGTGTCCGCCGAAGACCGGCCCGTGAATGAGGGCCGCCGCGACGAGCATCGACACGACTGCGAGGGCGTCGACGCCGCGGTGCAGGGCCGGTGAGGTCGCGCGGGACGTGGGAGAGGTGTGGGGCTTCATCCGAGGGCCTTCCACATTCCGATGGCGAAGTCATCCAGGGTCGGGGCGACGACGACCGGCGTGTTGCCGAGGGTGCGCAGCTCGAAGTCCGAGTCCGTGTCGATGCGCACGCCGGTGATCACCATGTCGAGGGGAAGCCGCGTGAGCGCCGCATGCAGGTCGGCCAGGTGCGTGCGCGATCCCGAGATGACGACCGCGGTCGAGGCCTGGGAAGCCTCTGTCCCGGCGCGCTGAGTGAGCGCGCTGATGCGTTCTGCGCCCAGGACGCGCTCCACGCCGGACAGGGAATCCATTGCGTGCATCGGGGTGGGGGTTTTCAGGTGGCCCGCCTGGGTGTGGACCGACACTTCTTTCGCGTCGACCAGGGCCGCGCGCGCCATGGAGGCAGCGGCGGAGACACCGATCTCGAATTCGTCATCGCTGGCCCACGCATCGGTGTCGAGGTCGAGGACGATCAGCAGGTGGGAGCGGCGCGTTTCCTCAAACTGGCGGACCATGAGTGTGCCGATGCGCGCCGTGGAACGCCAGTGGATGGCGCGCCGGTCGTCGCCGGGCACGTACTCGCGCAGGGCGTGGAAGGACACGTCCGCGGAGGACAGGTCCTGCGTGGTCGCGCCCTCGATGTCGCGGATGAAACCGACCGTTGAGGCGTTCATGGCGACCGTGCGCGGGTGAATGTAGAGTTCGGTGGCGTCGGACCACGTCTGGACGCGGCGGACCAGGCCCAGGCTGTCGCCGCGGATCGTGGAGGCTGGGCCGACGGCCACGATGCCGCGCCTTGTCGTCGCGATCGCGAAGACCTCCTCGTGGCTCTCACCGTGCCCCAGGGGAGGGCACAGGAACGAGTTGGCGCCCGCGCCGACGCACAGCTCGACCTTGGTGGCGCGCAGGCGACGGGACGTGGGGTTGGCGACCGTCAGGGCGCCGAGGGCTTTCTCGCCGACCGTCACACGCGTGTTGGCCAGGCGCAGCGCGACGGTGTGCCCGGCCCGTCCCAGCGACCATAGGAGGGACAGGGCCACCAGGGACAGGCACGTGAAACCGAGGACGGCCGCCTCCACCCACGAGGCCAGGGAGCCCGCCAGGGCGGCGCCCGCCCCCACGAGCGTTGTCCCCCAGCCGAGCGGGGTCACGGAGGACCCGAGCCGCATGAGCGCGCCCACGCCTCGGACGCGGCGCAGCGCGTCGATGACGACCAGCCAGGAGGATGCGACCGCCGCCGAGGCGCGAGTCCGACGCGCGCGCGAGTGACGGCGTCGAGGCGCTCGCGCAGGTGGCGCTTGTCGGCGACGGAACGCGGTGCCACGATCCTCAGCCCTTCATGACCGGGGCGGCGACCGCTCCCAGTGCCCGCTCGATGACGCTCTCGCGCGTGGCCCCGCCGAACTCGGCGTCGGGGTCCAGGACCAGCCTGTGCGCCCACACGCGCGAGGCCAGTGCCTGCACGTCGTCGGGGATCACGAAGTTACGGCCCTGGGCGATCGCCCACACGCGGGCCGCGCGCATCATCGCGATCGCGCCTCGCGTGGACACGCCGATGCGGACCTCGGAGTCGGCGCGGCTCGCCTCGCACAGGTCTTGGACGTAGGCGGCGATCGAGCGGTCGACGTAGTTGTTGGCCGCCAGGTCCGCCATGTCGGCGACAGCCTTCGTGGAGATCACGGGGTCCAGGGCGCGCGTGCGGTCGGGGGCGGCCGAGCCGAGGATGACGTCGATGCCGGCCTCGCGGCCCGGGTAGCCGATCGACGTCTTCATGAGGAAGCGATCCAGCTGAGCCTCGGGCAGGCGGTAGGTGCCGGCCTGCTCGACGGGGTTCTGCGTGGCGATGACCATGAAGGGGCGTCCCGTCTCGCGGCGCACGCCATCAACCGTGACCTGGGCTTCCTCCATGACCTCCAGCAGAGCCGACTGAGTCTTGGGCGAGGCGCGGTTGATCTCGTCGGCCAGGACGATCGAGGCGAAGATGGGGCCCTTGTGGAAGTCCCACGAGCCCGTGCGCTGGTCGTAAATGGTCACGCCCGTGATGTCGGAGGGCAGCAGGTCGGGCGTGAACTGGATGCGCGAATGCGTCCCGTGCACGGTGGCCGCGATGGCGCGCGCCAGCGCCGTCTTGCCGGTTCCCGGCGCGTCCTCCAAGAGCAGGTGACCCTCGGCGAACATGCAGGTCAGTGCCAGTCGGATGACGTCTTCCTTGCCCAGGAGGGCCTTGCCGACGTTGTTCGTGATCCTCGTGAAAGAGTCCGCGAACCAGTGGGCGTTATCTTCGGTGACTTCCATTGTTGTCCTTTGTTGTGCTGTCAAATGGATTGTTTGATGCTGGGGAGTGCCTAGTGGCAGTCGAAGTGCTCGTCGAAGCTAGCGGTGTGCGTCTGTACGAGGTAGATGTTCATGCCCTTGTAGTTCCAATTGGGTTCGCCTTCCCAATCGCCGTTGCCGTTGGTTGTGACTGTCACGGTTGCGGGTGATCCGGCCCAGTCGATGGTGCAGGTCACTGGCGAATTCGGGGGCCAATTCGTCAGCCGGAGGCCCTGCTTGTAGTAGGGGGCCGCTCCGCAGGATCCGACTTTGCATTGACCAACACCGCCTTTGAACCCGACGACGTTGCGTGCATACCTGGGGGCCGTGGCGCTGGCACACTGTTGACTGGACGGGCGTGTTCCCACCTCACTCGAGGTCTGGACAGCCTTGATGCACAGCTGGGCGCTGTTGCCTTCACCGACGTTGAAGGGGCGGTGGCCCGATTCCGCACCAACGACAGACGGAATTGTTTCGTTGGTATTTCCGGTGAGGACCAGCTGGGTGGGGCGGCCTCCGCTGGCAGCGTTGTTCCAGTTGCAGTCGACCCACCCGGGTCCGCCGGGCTGACACTCTACGGATGGTGCCGAGGGGGGACCGAAGGAATTCACGGTGCCGCCGGTGGCCACCGCTTCGGATGTCTTATCGGTGCCGCTCTTGCGGACGGTTACCTTGACTTGGAGCGTTGCGTCGACACCATCCGTGAGCGCCGGGCTGGTGACGGTGTGAGCGCCATCCCTGGACAGGGAGTCCCAGTGGATCCCGTCGGGTGTCCACTGGTAGTCGACGACGTCGTTCTTGCTCCATCCGTTGCCCGGCTGGAACTGGACGTTGAACGCGATCTCCTTCGAGTTCCCCGTGGCCTCCAGTGACGTGATCGTGGGGGCGTTGACTTGGTCGACGGCCCACACGGTGGTCGTCGCCGCGGGAGAGGTGTGTGCGTCGGGATCCTTTGTGTCGTTCACGGCGGTGACGCTGATGGAGACCTGCTGCTCGGAGTGCTTGAGATTAATGGATGTGGAGGTGGACGGAGCATCGACCTCAACCGGGTCGGCGCCGTCCGCGCTGACCTTGTAGCGCTCGATGTCACGGCCGTTCGTATTGGACGGTTTGTGCCACGTGACCTGCGCGATGCCATTCGAGAAGGTGGCGCTGACGCCCGTCGGGGCTCCCGGCGCGCCGTAGGGCGTCACGCCCTGGGAGTAGGGCGACCACTCGGACGTGTAGTTCTTATTGCGAGCCCTGATCCGAACCTGGTACACCTTGCCATTCTCCAGGCCGGAGATCGTCAGGGACGTCTTGTTTGCGTCGGCCGGTTGTTCGCCGCCCGGCGAGAGCTCCACGTCGTAGCCTTCCAGGTCCGATCCGGTGTTGACCGGAGCTGTCCACGACACGGTGATGGAACCGTCTCCGGGCTTCACGGTGGGCGCGCCGGGGGTTTCGGGCTTGGCGTCGATGAGGACGCTCGTCTTGTTGGACGGATCGGATTCCCCGACCTCGTTCGTCGCGGTGACCGAGAAGGTGTGCTCGGTGCCGTTCGTGCGCCCGTCAAAGAGGCACTGGGTGACCGCGCCGCAGGACTTGGAGTCGCCCTGCGTGTGGTCGGTGACGGTGAAGTTCGTGATGGGGGAGCCCCCCGTCGCCCCCGCGCTCCACGACACCAGGGCCGTGCCCGCGCTGTTCGATACCGCGCTCGCCGCCGTGGGCGCGCCGGGCTTGTCCAGGACGGTCGCCTGAATCGTCCCCTGGACCTCGCGCTCGACGTCCTTCGTTGCGTCCTGCACGCGGTAGGTCACGGTGAAGGAGCCGTTGAAGCCGGCGTCGGCCTGGATGGTCATGGTCGAGCCCGAGGCCGTGGCGCTGCCGCCCGCGGAGGTGGTGGGATCGCCCATCACCGTCAGGGGCCCCTGGTCGGCCAGCGGGTTGGTCGCGTACTCGGACACGTCGACGGTCTTAGATTCCCCGGCCTTGAGGCTGATCTCGCCCGGGCTGGTCTGCACGAGCGGCTTGGAGGACGCGATGACGTTGACGGGCACGCTCGCGCTCGCCGAGGCGCCCTGCTGGTCGGTGACCTCGATGGTCAGCTGCCCGGCCTGGCCCTTGGGCGCCTCGGCGTCGGCGGACACCGACAGGGTGGAGCCGGAGGCGGAGGCGCTGACGCCCTCCACCTGCTTATCCGTGATCGTGTAGGTCATGCCCGCCGGGTCGTCGCCGTCGGGGTCACTGACCCACTGGTCCATCGCGATCTGGGAGGCGTCCTCGCCGGCGGCGACGTCGACGCGGGTCGGCACGATGCGCGGCGGGCGATTGTGAGCGGATTCGACCAGGACGGGCAGGGCCAGCGTGGACACGATGCCGCTCGCGTCGGAGGGGTCAGAGCCGTCCGTGACCTCCACGATGATGGAGGTCGGACCCGAGAAGTCCTCCAGCGCAGTGTAGGTGAGCGTGCGCGTGTCCTTGACCAGTGTGGAGCCGTCCCAGCCGAGGCCGGCGCTGGCCTTGGAATCGCCGGTCAGCTGAACGGAGCGCCCGGACCTGGTCAGAATGTAGTCGTTGAGCGCGATCTCCTTGGTGACGCCGGCCGTGACCTTGATCGGCAGGGCGCGGGTGTCCAGCGTTGGGCGGGTGATCTCGGTTCCGGGTACGCGCACAACCGCCGACGCGGACAGTCCGTCGTGGTCGGTCACCGTATAAATGACGGTCTGCGGCTTCGGGGACAGGGGAATCGTGAGGGTGCCGACGGAGGTGCCGATGCCCGAATCCGGGCTGGAGAGCGTATCGTCCTGGATGTCGCCGTCGGGGTCCTCATCGTTTCTCAGCACGTCGACCGAGACGGACCCGGAGGCCGCCTGCACGTCGGCCAGGGACACCTCGTCGTCGCGGGCGATGGGAGCAAGGAGCGGTGCGGTGGGGGTGACCACGACGGAGCAGACGCCCTCGGCGCGGCCGCCAGCCCCGTCCTCGATGGCGTAGGAGATCACGTGCGTGCCCTCCTGCTGGGGCGCCGTAAAGACGATACGCCCGGCGCGTTCCGTCACGTCGATGCCCGCGGGCGCGGACACGGACCCCTGCGCGAGGGTCAGGGGATCGCCGTCGGGGTCAATGTCGTTGGCCAGAACGGCGACCGACACCTTGGTGCCCGGACGCACCCTCACGGAGTCCGGCATCGCGACGGGGGCCTGGTTGAGCGAAGGACGAGGCGCGACGCCGACGCGGATCCCGCCGATGGCCTGCTTCCCCAGGGCGTCCTCGACGACGTAGGTGAAGGAATCCGTTCCCTGGACGTCGTTGCCGGGCGTGTACTCGAAGTTCGACCCCACCTGGGTGACGGTCCCGAGGCGCGCCGACGAGGCCATGCCGACGAGCGTCACGGAGTCGCCCTCGGCGTCGATGCCCTCCAACGGAATGGGGATCGTGACCTTGTGCCCGGCGACGGTGCGGGCGACAACGTCCTTCGGGCGAGGCGCGGTGTTCGTGTCCTCGTCCATGGCGACGACGGTCAGGTTGACGACGGCCGAGGCGACGTTACCGGCCGTGTCGGAGACCGTGTAGACGATGCGCCCCGAACCGGGCCGGGAGCCGCCGCGCACGCGCACGACGCTATTCGAGACGAAGACGCTGCCCAGGTCGGCGGGGATCTCGTGCTGGAGTTCGCTGGAGACCGTGAGCTTGAGCCCCGCGGGGGAGCGGTCGTTATCCAGGACCGACACGGAGGCCACGTCCCCGACGCGCACGACCAGGGAATCGTCGTTCAGTTCGGGAGGCGCGGATTCGGTGTTGGCGGGGGCGGGCAGGATCGTCACCGTCGCCGAGGCCGTGGCAACCCCGTTGGACACCGTGTAGGTGAACGATGCGGGGTTTGAAAGGCCGGAGGGTGCGGTCACGCGCACCATCTGGCGGTTGACGAGTGCGACCGCCAGGGGAGAACCCGTGGGCACGTCTAGTTGCTGGACGGTGAGGACGCCGCCGGTGGGGTCCGAGTCGTTGGCCAGCAGGTCCACGAGCACTTGACCGCCGTCTGGCAGGACCCCGAGGTCGTCCTCGGTGCTGGGCGGCAGGTCGGAACCGGTGGGGGCGACGTCCACGCGGATGATGCCGGTCGCGGTCGTGGGCCCATCCGTGATCGTGTACGACAGGTAGTAGGTGCCGGCGGTGTTGCCGTCCACCGTGATTGTTCCCGCCGTCGAATCCATCACGGCGGTGATGCCGGCGGGAACGTCGTCCACGGAGACGAGCCTGAGCGTGTCAGAGTTGGGGTCGGTGTCGTTAGCCATCGGCGAGATCGACGCGGATGCGCCTTCACGCACGACGAGGTGGTCGGCGTTTGCGACCGGCGGCTCATTGGCGCTTTCCTTAACGGTGACGTTAATCGAGCCGTCGCCCGCGTCGCGCCCGTCGGACACGCTGATCGCGACCGCGTCCTTTCCGGGCGCGTGCCCGGCATCGATGATTTCAACGTTGCCGTTTTCGTGGGAGTTCACCGTTATCCCCGTGGGGGCGGTCGCGCCAGCCAGGAAGAAGGGGTCTCCGTCGGGGTCCACCCAGTTCGTCAGCCCGTTGACGGTGGTCCGACCGCCCTGACCCAGGGAGACGGAGGGCACGATCTTCTGCACGGGAGCCTCGTTGACGTCGTCGCCGTGGACGGTCAGCGTCACGTGGGCCTGTGCGGTTCCGCCCCGCCCATCCGAGACCTCGTAGTCGAAGGTCGACGTGCCCGACGCGTCCTTGTTGACGGCGATCTGCAGGGCCGCCCCCTCTCGGGCGACACTGACCTGGCCGAGGGACGGCTGCGTGAGCGCTGAGGCCGTCATGAAGTCGCCGTCGGCGTCGGAATCGTTCATGAGGACAGGAAGGATCACGGTCTTTCCCGCGCGCACCCCGAAGTCGTCGTCCACGGCCTCGGGCGGCGTGTTGTCCTGGTTGCGGTCGGGTGCGACCGTGTTGTCGATGTCGTCGACGGACTGGTCCTCGGTTTCTTTCTCAGACTCGAGTTTCGATTCCAGCTGATCCCAGTTGTCGACCAGGATCATGTCGGAGTCGGGCAACCACAGGCCGTCCTTCTCGATGTCGTTGAGGACGATGACGTCACGATTGGTGCGGAAAATAGCCTTTTCGGCGCTCGCGAGGGAGTCGACGACCATCTCCCGGTCATCCGCGTCGGAGGAGCAATCCCTCACGAACGCGCCGGTTGCCGACCAGGCCGCGTACGCGCACTTGTTGTGCGCGACCGGGCGGGTGGGGTTGCCTCCGGGGGCGGGCGCCGGCACGGTCGTGGGGGTTCCGCCGCCAATGGGAACCCTGATGAGGGCGTCGGAGGAGGAGAGCAGGACCTCGTTCGTCTTCGGGCCAGTGTCCTGGAGGACGACGCGCTCACCGTCAATGCGCTGCGTCTTGCCGCCCGGCAGGTAGAGCGTGGACGTGTCCTGGTCCCAGACGACCACGTCGGTTCCGACGGCCGCGATCTGCAGGTAGTCGGTGGCGCCGATGCCCGTCAGGGGTGTGGTCTTGGTGTCCGTCAGCGCGCGGCGCTTCAGCAACGACGTCACGCGCCCAGCCTCGGCGGACACCGCGTGGACGTTGCCCTCCGAGTCCACGGTCGTGATCGCGCCGGGTACGTCAGAAATACTGGCGTCCGCATCGTCCGCGTTGATGGGCGCGGGGTGGTCCGCCTGCTGCACCCACACCTTGCCGTTGGGCGCGTCCGTGACCGCGATCGTGCCGCCGCGCACGTCCGTGGTCATTCCCCGGTAGTCCACTGCCGACGTCAAGGTGGCCGTTGTGACGTCAATGGGAGACAGCGTGTTGGCCGCCTGATCGGAGAGCTGGACCTGCTCGCCGTTCTGGAAGACGTCGAAGGCTGAGGATGCCGCGTGCAGCCCCGCGTCCATGAGGCGTGCTGGGACGTTCACGTGTGCGACGATGCCTCGCTTCGCGTTGGTGACCCACACGCCGCCGTCGTTGAGGTCGACCTTGGTTTCTTCGACGCCGGGCGCGATGAACGCCAGGACGAGTGAACAGACGCCGAGTGCTGCGACCGCGCCGGTGAGGACCGATCGCCGGGGGTTCCGAATACGCATGCTGGGTCTCCAAGAGCAACACGTTAATGGGTATCCATTTCATGCTACGTCAGCCAGACAATGCCCCTCGCCATCCGCGTGTACAACTTCTAGTACAGTCCTGCGCTCCCCATCGAACCCGCGTCGTGCACTCCTCTCGCGGGGGTGAGACGATACCGGCATGGACGCCGCAACCGACCTGACCCGACCCGCGAAGAGTGCCCAGGCCTCGTCCCCGAATCCGCGCGACGAGCGCGGAAGCGAACCCTACCGTCAGCCGGGAGGGTCGATCCTGCTGGCAGCCACCCCGATCGGGGACGTGCGTGACGCCTCGCCCCGCGTCGTCGCCGCGCTGCAGGGGGCTGACATCGTCGCCGCCGAGGACACGCGCCGCGCCCTCGCCCTGGCCTCGCGCCTGGGGATCAAGCTGGGTGGCCGCCTCGTCGCCCTGCACGACCACAACGAGGCCGTCAAGGCCGCGGGCATCGTCGAGGCTGCCAGGGGAGGGGCGCGCGTCGTCTTCGTCTCCGACGCGGGTATGCCCACGGTCTCCGACCCCGGTTTCCGCCTGGCGCGCGCCGCCATCGACGCGGGCGTTCCCCTGTCCGTCCTGCCAGGCCCCTCAGCGCCGCTCGTCGCCCTCGCCCTGTCCGGCCTGCCCTCCGACCGCTTCGCCTTCGAGGGGTTCCTGCCGCGTAAGGACGGGGAGGCCACGCGCTACCTGGAGGGTCTGACCACCGACCCGCACACGCTGATCTTCTTCGAGTCGCCCCGTCGCGCGGCCGCTACGCTCACGCGCATGGCCGAGGTCTTTGGCGCCGACCGCGCCGCAGCGCTGTGCCGCGAGCTCACGAAGGACTACGAGGAGGTGCGCCGAGGCACGCTCGGGCAGCTCGCTGAGGGGGCCGACGATGTCCTCGGCGAGGTGACGATCGTCGTCGCCGGATACACGCATAGCACGCGCGCCGAAGACCACGTGGGCGCCGTCCTCGCGCTCGCGGCGGAAGGCATGCGCCTCAAGGATGCCGCAGCCGAGGTAGCCTCGGCGACGGGCGCGCGCAAGAACGACCTCTACAAGGCCGCCCTCGCAGCGCGCTAAGAACGAGGCCGGGAAGCCTCAGACGATCTCGACGCCCTCGGACGTCATCCACTCGCGGGCCTGCGCGCCCAGCTCCTCGGTCACGGGCGCGGTAAGCTCGCGCAGGACACGCGTCTTGAAGTCCGCGTGGGCGGCGTCGACCGCCGTGCACGCGACGCAGTGCGACTCGGCCAGCCCCACGACGTCCACGTCCGTGATGCCGGCGTCGCGCAGGGCCTGCTCCAGCGTGGTGCCATCCTCGGTCGTGCCGTCGAAACCCGAGTAGGCGGCCTCGTACTGGCCCTTCTTAATGGTCACGTCCGCGTTCACGTGGGCAAGCGCCGGGTGCAGCTCGGCCTCTGCCGTGCCCGCGACGCCGTGCGGGGGCCAGGTGTCCACGAAATCCGGCGTCTCGGAGAAGTGAGCGCCCGGATCGATATGCCAATCCTGCGTGGTGACGATCAGCTGATACTCGTCGCGGTGCGCGTCCACGTAGGCGGCCACGGCCTCGGCGACGGCGTTACCGCCCGTCACCGGGAGGGCACCCCCTTCGCAGAACGTGGGCTGAACGTCGACGATAATGAGTGCGCGGGCCATGAAACCTCCCTGATAAATCAGTATTTTCCCCAAGCGTATCACCCGGGTCACAGTGGTTGAAATGCGGTTTCAATTCCTCGATATGCGGCCGGTTGCCCGTTTATGACAGCAACGCAGTATGGTTAGGGGCTATGAGTCGTATTCTGTCCGCCGTCGCATGGCCCTACGCCAACGGCCCCCGTCATATTGGCCACGTTGCGGGATTCGGTGTCCCCTCCGACGTTTTCTCCCGGTACATGCGAATGGCCGGCCACGACGTCCTCATGGTCTCCGGCACCGACGAGCATGGAACCCCGATCCTGGTGGCCGCCGACGGCGCGGGCATGAGCGCTCGCGAACTCGCGGATCAGAACAACCGCCTCATCGTCGAGGACCTCGTGGCCCTGGGCCTGTCCTACGACCTCTTCACCCGCACGACCGCCGGCAACCACTACCGCGTCGTCCAGGACATGTTCGCCACCGTGCGCGACAACGGCTACATGATCGAGCAGGTCACGCGCGCCGCCATCTCCCCGTCCACCGGCCGCACCCTGCCCGACCGCTACATCGAGGGCACCTGTCCGATCTGTGGCGCCGAAGGAGCGCGCGGCGACCAGTGCGACAACTGCGGCAACCAGATGGACCCGACCGAGCTCATCAACCCGCACTCGCGCATCAACGGCGAGACCCCCAACTTCGTGGAGTCCGTCCACTACTTCCTGGACCTGCCCGCCCTGGCCGACGCCCTGTCCGCCTGGCTCGACGAGCGCGAACAGTCCGGCACGTGGCGCCCCAACGTCATCAAGTTCTCCCAGAACTTCCTCGAGGACATTCGCCCCCGCGCGATGACGCGCGACATCGACTGGGGTATCCCGGTGCCCGGCTGGGAGGACCAGCCCACCAAGCGCCTGTACGTGTGGTTCGACGCCGTCATCGGCTACCTGAGCGCCTCCATCGAGTGGGCGCGCCGCACCGGCGACCCCGAGGCGTGGCGCAAGTGGTGGAACGACCCCGAGGCCCTGTCCTACTACTTCATGGGCAAGGACAACATCGTCTTCCACTCCCAGATCTGGCCCGCCGAGATGCTCGCCTACAACGGTCAGGGCGCGAAGGGCGGCACCCCCGGTGACCTGGGCGTCCTCAACCTGCCCACCGAGGTCGTCTCCTCCGAGTTCCTCACGATGGAGGGCAAGAAGTTCTCCTCCTCGCACGGCATCGTCATCTACGTGCGCGACTTCCTCTCGCGCTACCAGGCCGACGCCCTGCGCTATTTCATCAGCGCGGCCGGCCCGGAGACCTCGGACTCCGACTTCACGTGGGCCGAGTTCGTGCGCCGCACCAACGGCG
>ENA-OWLE01000224-OWLE01000224.1-metagenome-genome-assembly--contig:-NODE-224-length-11953-cov-3.964448_pt1 | contig 11953 bp, 8 predicted proteins | sample MGYA00245345_ERZ651094 | MGnify/ENA primary metagenome ERZ651094 (study PRJEB26857, sample SAMEA4031770) | metagenome | biome: human; feature: oral; material: saliva | place: Philippines | collected 2014 | study... | reverse complement strand
TGCCACAAATGCCATTAAGTTGAATGGTTGTTTCTTCGGAGATTCTTCTGAAGGAATCGCCCAAAGTCCCATCACTAACGAGAATACTAAAAATGGAATCAATGCGTAGAAAATCGCACGCCATCCAAATGCGCTTGAGACAACTCCGCCAAACGTTGGGCCGATTGGTGGAGCGAGTGCTGTTGTCATCGCTCCAATCCCAATGACGGTTCCGTGTTGATGAAGTGGAACTTCGGATAATACGATATGGAACATTAGTGGAAGTGCAATCCCTGTTCCAATCCCTTGCATAAAGCGTCCGAGTAATAAAATTGCTAAGTTTGGTGAAATACAGTCAATTAAGACCCCACCAATAAATAAAAGGTTTGCTGCCAAGAAGAGTTGGCGAATCGTGTAGTTTCGTGTTAAATAAGCCGTAATTGGCACGACAATCGCGATGGCTAGTAAGTATCCTGTTGTGACCCATTGAATCCCTGAAGAATCTGTATTGAATTCTGTCATGAGGGTCGGGAAGGTAACGTTCATTGCGGTTTCAATCAACACGCCACAAAAGCTCATAATCGCCGTTGCGACTACTGCTGGAATAACATGCCATTTTTTAGTTTGGTTTCCCATTGAGTTCTCCTTTCTTTGCGTTATCCTTGCTATAAAAAAACCGCAACCTTACTGGATAGTAAGCTGTTGCGGTTTAAATTATTTTATAACGCTGTTTCCTAACGTTTTTTCTTTAATTTTTTCAATTTATTTTGTTTTTGACGGCGTGCGTATTGTTGCATACCGATTTGAGCGAGCTTGTTTCCACGTCCGCCCATGCCCATTTGGTTCATCATGCCTTCTAGACCTTTCATATTACCTTTGGACATTTGGTTCATCATCTTCTTAGACTCGTTGAACTGTTTAATTAAACGGTTCACTTCAGCAAGAGGACGAGCCGAACCTGCCGCAATCCGTTTACGACGAGCTTGTGATAAGATATCTGGATTTTCACGTTCTTGTGGAGTCATTGATAAGACAATAGCTTTCATACGTGCTGTATCTTTTGGATCCACTTTTAAGTCGTTTAGACCAGCCATTTTATTCAACCCTGGAATCATCTTCAAGATATCCTCAAGTGGTCCCATCTTATTCACTTGGTCTAATTGGTCGATAAAGTCATTAAAGTCAAACGTGTTTGCTTTAATCTTATCTGCCATCTCTTGCGCTTTTGCTTCATCGAAGTCTTGTTGCGCCTTCTCGATAAGGGTCATCATATCCCCCATACCAAGAATACGAGAAGCCATACGTTCTGGGTAGAAGATTTCGAAGTCTTCTAATTTTTCCCCACGACCTGTAAACTTAATTGGTTTTCCTGTAACGGAACGAATCGATAGAGCCGCACCACCACGAGTGTCCCCATCAAGTTTTGTAAGGATAACCCCTGTAATGTCCAGACGTTCATTAAATGTTTGAGCCACGTTTACGGCATCTTGCCCTGTCATTGAGTCGACAACGAGTAAGATTTCGCTTGGATTTGCGACTGCCTTGATGTTTTGTAATTCTTCCATCAAGGTTTCGTCAATATGCAAACGACCGGCCGTATCGATAATCACTAAGTCGCGACCATCGATTTTCGCTTTTTCAATCGCTTGTTTTGCGATTTCCACTGGGCTTACTTGATTTCCAAGTGAGAATACTGGGAAGTTTAATTGTTTCCCTAATGTTTGTAATTGGTCAATCGCGGCTGGACGGTACACGTCGGCAGCAACGAGTAATGGGCGTTTCTTTTCATGTTTTGCCATGAAGGAAGCCAATTTACCAGCAGTCGTTGTTTTACCGGCCCCTTGAAGACCGACCATCATCACTACCGTTGGCGGTTTCGCTTCGAAACGGAACGGCGCTTGTTCGCCACCCATTAATTCTGTTAATTCTTCGTTAACGATTTTAACGACTTGTTGCGCTGGTGATAATGCTTCAAGCACATTAGCCCCTAATGCACGTTCGTTAACTTTACGCACGAAGTCTTTTACAACTTTGAAGTTAACGTCGGCTTCTAAAAGCGCAAGACGCACTTCACGCATCATTTGTTTTAAGTCAGCTTCCGTAATTTTTCCTTTTCGAGAAACGGAAGTCATCGCATTTTGCAGGCGATCTGATAATCCTTCGAATGCCATAATTTCACTCCTTGAGTTTATTTATTCATCTCTTGTAATTTTGAAACGATTGAAGCAAGCTGTGTTGCCTCAGGATAGTTTTGTTGAATCTCTTTTTCTAATTCATCATAGTGCTCTTGGCGTTTATAGAAATCAGCGACGAGATGTAATTTCTCTTCGTAGTTTTCTAATAGTTTTGCCGAGCGGCGGATATTATCATATACTGCTTGACGGCTTACGTCAAATTCTTCGGCGATTTCACCAAGCGAATAATCATCCCCGTAATAGAGCTCCATATATTCGAGTTGTTTATCGGTTAAAAGGCTGCCATAGAACTCTACAAGCAAGTTCATTTGCGTTGTTTTCTCTAATTCCATTCATTGCCCTCCCTTAAACTCATATCCTTTATTATAGCAAAGTTCTACCCTTTTCGCTATTAAAAATAAGCGCTAGAATCACTTCTAACGCTTTTTATAAGCTTCAATCAACGCTTCAATTTCAGCCAAAGTTTTCGCAAAATGAATTTGACTTCTGTCTTCTTCACTTAGTAAGTTTGTCTCTACCATTTTGTCAAAGAAGGATTCTAAATGATCGTAATAGCCTGCCATATTCCGCATTATTTTCCGTGTTGTCTTACGCATTATCTCCCTTGATTATACCGTCTGAAATACAAAATCACAATGAACTATCTCTTATTCTTTTTCACTTTTCAAAAATTGAATACATTAAGCTGATAGAATCTTTAATAGTATTCATACACAATCTCTTTTAGGTTCAAAAAATTACAGCCAGACTCCAAAAAGTCTGGCTGTTGGCGTAAAATATAAGTATACAACTCTCTTCATTATTTAGCAGATACTTCTATTTCATCTTTTATTTCTGTCCTCGTCTTTCAGCAAGTATTTTATTTTGTTCTTCTAATTTTTCTGTTGTAATCGGATATCCTTTTGCAAATATAATAATACCGATTATATAAATCACTATCGGAAGGATAATCTGACATGCAATGATTATTGTATTCACGCTTTCCGTCTGTACTGCTACCTGCTCATTAAATCCTACAAATCCAAGAAGATATCCCGGAATTGCACCGCCGATTCCAGCTGCAAATTTGGATGAAAAACTAGATAATGCAGAAATACCGGCTTCTGCACGTTTTCCCATTTTCAATTCAACGTAATCGGTATTATCCGCCTGAATACTATAATTTAATGTTGCTACAAATCCACCTCCTGCACCGGTTAAAAAGCTGGAAACTAAAAGGATCAAGACATTTTTCGGATCAATCATTCGAATCAGCATTGATACCACTGAAATTGCAAGTCCAAGCAAAAATACCGCTTTTTTTCCTTTCATCTGAACCGCTTTCCCTGAGAATATCGTTGTCAGAAGCAGTCCGAAAAACATAATCAGACTTGCAAGTGAAGACAGTTTCAAATCTCCGAGAATATAAGTATAGAAGTATGGACCAATCGTATTCGAGATATTACTACCAACCGTAAATATCAATACTGCAAGAAAGGTAATCAATACCGGTTTCTGTGTCAAAATACTGACCAGTTCTTTTAACGTATACGATGCCTCTTCTCCTGTCTTTTCTACACGTTCCCTTACCCCCAATGTTCCGAGGATTGAAAATACAAAAATAACAATCGTAGCACCAACGATCAATGTAATATATCCACTTTTATTTGATGTGTTTCCCAAAATCAGCGGTGCAGAAATTCCAAGAATCACACCTCCCGCCGCATACACGAATCCTTTAATAGCACTTAAGGTCTGCCGTTCTTTCATATCTGTTGTCATAACCGGTAGAAGACTATTCAAAGAAATATCCATAACCGGAAATAATACCCCAATCAAAATATAAGAAACGTACGCAATCAGCAGTTTTCCACTCGGCGCCATCATTGGTCCAAACCACAGTAAAAGAAAATTCAAACTACATAAAATAGTACCGACAATCAACGGCATTCGAAAGCGTCCTAATCGTGTTTTTGGAAGCCGGTCAATAAAAAATCCAACAAGCGGATCATTCAGACCATCCAATATCCTCGCTATCAAAAACAAGGTTGCAACCGCTGCGGGATCCAATCCAACTATATTGGTATAGAAAATTAAAAGGTAACCATTAATCAATGTCATGATTGGAATATTTCCAAGGTTAATACATCCATAAGAGAACTTTTCCCAAAATCCAATTTTATTGGTCTTCTCATTCGATTTCATTTTATACTTCTCCTCTCTGCTCACTTCCCATAGCCTGGTTTAACATGGCGATTACCTGTTCCTGCTCTTCTCCTGTCATCGCTCCAAGACTTACAAGTGATTTCAACGGTACTCCTTCCAGAATTGCTTTCAGCATCTCCGCATCTGCCTCTCCTTCTGAATTTTCCGCTGTTTCTTCATTTTGTGCCATCATATTACCAAACAACTGGTACGCTGCCTCTGCGGTTCTCGGATCTTTCAGTAAATCTCCAACTGTTGTTGTCCCGTCTACTCGCATCGGAAGCATCCGTTTTCCGACAAACTCAAACTCTTCTTCCAGTAAAATTTCATCACTTGCATGACCGACTCTAATTTGATAAATCCCTGACGGAGCATACCAATCATGGATCATTTCTTCATAATAAGAAAGATCTTTCTCAACAATTTCAAATGAAACTGTCTTTGTCTCTCCCGCCTTCAACTGAATTTTCTGAAATCCTTTCAGTTCTTTCTCTGGTCGAAGCGGAGTTTTATTTTTATCACTGATATAAAGCTGTACAACCTCTTTGCCATCCCGTTCTCCAATATTGGTAATGTCTGCCGTGACAATCATTCGTTCCCCAGACTGCATCTTCTTGCGATCCAATTTTAAATTAGAATATTCAAAAGTAGTATATGATTTTCCATGTCCAAACGCCCATCGTACAGGGATCTTTTTTGTATCATAATAACGATAGCCAACAAAAATTCCTTCTCCATACACTGCTTTTTTTCCATCTCCCGGATAGTACAAGTAGCAAGGAGTATCTTCCAGTCGAAGTGGAAATGTCTCTGCAAGTCTTCCACTCGGATTTACCTCTCCATACAAAATCCGATCGCAAGCTTCTCCTACCCCTTGTCCTCCAAGATACATTTCCAGAATAGCGGCTGTTTTTTCCGCCCACGGTGTTTCCACAGGACTTCCATTGTGAAGAACAACCACCGTATTCGGCTGAACTTTTAAAATTTCTTCAATCAGTTCGTTTTGACATTCCGGCATTGACATTGTCGTCCGATCGTATCCCTCTGATTCCATTATATCCGGGAGACCGGCGAAAACCACAACAACATCCGCCAGCTTTGCAGCTTCTATCGCTTTTTTCATTTCATATAACTCTTTTTCATCTCTATCCGTAGAAAATCCTTTAACATAGGCAACATTTCTATGCTTTTTCTTTGCCGTCTCCAATGCTGAAGTAACACACGAACTGTTAATATGACTGGAACCTCCCCCTTGATATCTTGGTCTTTCTGCAAATTCTCCAACATATAAAATCTTTTTATCTACACAAAGCGGCAAGATTCCATTGTTCTCTAACAGCACTGCACACTCGGATTCAATATCCACTGCTTTTTTGTGATCTGCCTCCCGATCAAATACTGCATCTGGATTTCTGTGATCTACGTAATCAAAAACGACTTTTAGATTTCTCTCTACTGCCTGATCTACAAGCTTTTCATCTAAAATTCCCTCTTTTACCGCTTGAACTATCTTTCGATCATGGTAGCCGTTCGTTCCTGGCATTTCCAGGTCTAACCCAGCCTCGATACCTTTCACACGATCATTGACAGCTCCCCAGTCTGTTACCACCGACCCTTCAAATCCCCATTCTTCTCGAAGGATTTCTGTTAGGAGTTTTTTATTTTCTGCCGCAAATACACCGTTGATCTTGTTATAACTACACATTACCGTTTTCGGCTGCGCTTCTTTTACAGCTTCCTCAAATGCCGGAAGATAAATTTCCCTCAATGTTCTTTCAGAAAGTTCGGAGGAACTGCTCATTCTTCGGTATTCTTGACTATTTACCGCAAAATGTTTAATACTCGTACCCACTCCGCATTTCTGAACTCCTCGAATATAAGCCGCCGCCATTTTTCCTGTCAAATAAGGATCTTCTGACAGATATTCAAAATTTCTTCCACAAAGTGGACTTCTCTTAATATTAACGGCAGGTCCAAGCAAAATTCCTATATTTTCTGCCTGACATTCTTTGCCAAGCGTCTTTCCCATTTTTTCCATCAATTCTACATCAAAACTGGACGCTGTCGCACATCCTGCCGGAAAACATACCGCTTCCACACTCTCGTTTAATCCCAGATGATCCGCTTCACTCTCTTGTTTCCGCAGACCATGCGGACCATCAGACATCATCAAGGACGGAACTCCTAACCGCTCGATTTCTTTCGTGTTCCAAAAATCCTTGCCCGAACAAAGTCCCGCTTTTTCCTCCAATGTCATTTCAGAAATTATTTTTTTCAAATCTCTCTTCATAGCATTCATCCCCTCTCTTCTTCAGAATTTCTTTAACACTGTATTGATTTGTTCCAACTGTTCCTCTTGAGCTCCTCCTCCGAATTGTACTACTAATTTTCTAAGAGACATCGGCATAAATTCTCTCGGCAATGTTTCAAGTGGTATCATCGAACCAATAAATTTCTTGATTTCCTCATGCTCCAACAATTTTCTCATGGACGAATCAACACTGTAAGATGCCTGTTTCTTTTCGATGGTATATTCCACCGTATATTCACCCGCTGTCAAATAACAAATCCCGTCTCTCACATCCGCAAACATTGGATTTTCTTTATCGTCGAATATAGATTTTTCTGCCTCCGGTATAATCAGCTGTGCCTTTCCTCCGAATGGAACTCGAACAGAAACTTTTACATGCGTTTCATCTTCAAACTCCCACGCACAAGCGTACAATCCCATTGCAGACTCATAAGATGCTTTTACATATCCTAATGTCCGGTTTAATCTCGGTGTAAACTTCACCTCTTTAAATCCAGCCTTGGAAATATTCATTTCATCCATATTGATTCCTGCCGCATATCGAAAAATCCATTCTGCTACTGCACCCGCTGCATAATGATTCAAACTATTCATCTGCGTTCCCGAAATACAGCCATTTTCATCCAAACTATTCCAACGTTCCCATATTGTCGTTGCCCCTAATTTTACTTGATAGAGCCATCCCGGAAATTCTTCATTCAAAAGCAGTTCATATGCTAGCTCATCCATTCCATTTTCTGAAAGTACTTTACAAAGAAGCGGTGTTCCCACAAATCCAGTTCGTAGTTTTCCATCACTTTCATCCAATAAGATTCGAAGCATTTTTCTTGCCTCTTCTTCATTTTCACTCAAATGATATTTTAAAGTAAGAAGCTGTGCGGTCTGTGTCCGTATACAACATTTTCCTGTCGCTGTGTAATACTCCTGTTGAATCCATTCATACTGTGCTTTCTCAACAGCTCCATATTCCGCTTCCTCTTTTTCCAAGCCTAAAATATGCGCTGCCTTTTTCACAATTCCGGCACTGACTGCATAAGATACGTCTGCGATAAACCGTTCGTCCGTGCCTCCTAAGAAACCGTTTTCGCCACCGATTGGATGATCAAGCGCAAGCCAATCCCCGTAATGAAATTCCTGTCTCCAACAATGATTATTTTGATCTGTTCGTCGAATGTAATCCACCCAAGAGCGCATGCTCTCAAATTGTTCTTCCAGAATGGTCTTATCTCCGTAGAATAAATACAAATTCCACGGAATAATACATGCTGCGTCTCCCCATACGCTAGAAGTTCCTTCCTTTCCGAAATTCGGAACAACCTGTGGTACTTTACCTCCCCGCGTTTTCTGTTCACATGCCATATCATAAAGATATTTTTTATAAAATGAATAGGTATCTGCCAGATAAGTGGCTGCTGCCGAAAAGATTTGTGCATCGCCTGTCCATCCCATTCTTTCATCTCGCTGCGGACAGTCGGTCGGAACATCCAAGAAATTACTCTTCATTCCCCAGCGGATATTCGAAATCAACTGATTCACAAGTGGGTTCCCGGTCTCAACATTCCCGGTTTCCGGAATCTCACTATATAATGCTAAACCGGTAAAATCATCTTTTTCCAGATGTTCTATACCTTCAATCTTTACATAACGATATCCGTAAAATGTAAAATGAGGACGTATATTTTTTTCTCTTCCGTCTGAAATATAGATATACTCTGACTTTGCGCTTCTAAGATTATCCCTATAAAAATTGCCGTTCTGAAGAACCTCTCCAGTCTGTATATGAATTTTTGTTCCTTTCTCTTCTTTTACCTGCAAGCTAAAAATCCCCGTAAAATTCTGTCCGAGATCTAATACAGTTTCTCCATTAGGTGTAAGAATCAGTTCTTTTGGTTTGATTTGCTCACGCACGGTTACCGGTGTGCTAAGTCTGGCAGTCAATTTTCCTCTTTCCGCCTCACACACGATTGCGGCTTCCTCTGGAAGTTTTGGCAGTGTGTCATCTCTATGTTCTCCGTCATAAATCTCCGAAAATATCAAGTTACTTCTTTCCACACGCCAGCTTTCATCTGTTCCAACTATGTCTTTGCTTCCATCTTCATATTCAATAGATAATTCAGCTCTCAACTTCCACTTATCACCGTAAAATCCAGATTCCGATGGATTGTCAAAACCAAACCTACCTTTATACCATCCATTTCCAAGAAGTACCGAAAGCATTCCTTCTTTTTGAAGCATTTCTGTGACATCATATGTCTGGTACTGAACCCATTCACTATAATCATTGCAATATGGCGTCAGATATTCTTCGCCGATTCGTTCATTCTCATAAAAAGCTTCATATAAACCAAGACCACAAATATATAATCTCGCTCTTATTACTTTCCCTCTTAAAGAAATCTTTTTCTTAAAAATCGGATGCCTTTTTTGCTGATTATCACAAGTTATCCATTCGGCGTACCACGGTTCATCCATCTTTCCGGTTTCAAACCACGAAACACTGCTGACCGTTTCTTCGCCTTTATCAGTCCGCACGCTAACATCCCAAAAATATCGTTTACACGGCATAAGCGGTACATCCACTTGAGTTGCAATAGATGAAAGATTTTCTGAAAATCCGGTATCCATGATCAAAGTTTCAAAATTTTCCGATTCTCCGATACGTATTCTTGCAGCTTCCTGTTTTTTCCCGACTGCCTTTTTAACTTTCCATGAAAACACGGTCTTGTTCATTTCGTATCCCAAGGGATTACATAAATGGTTCACTCGAAGGTCATATAATTCCATATCGCATTCTCCTTTGTCTACTTTAACTAATTTAAACATTTGCTTTTTGGTTATTTTCTAAAATTCTAATTTTTAAATTTTTTACTAATCTAAAAATCCTGCATGCGGGGTCACACCAAAGGCGTCAGCTAGTTCTTTCAGTTGGTGGTCAGTGATTTCTTGCTTGATGACGCCACCTTGAGCTCCGACCTGCGAATAAATCATGGCTGCCTTTTCGATAACTTCTACCAAACCGTAGGTTTCATCAAGAGAGGTACCTGAAGCAAAGAGTCCGTGGTGAGGCCAGATAACCGCCTGGTATTCACCCATCTTAGCTGCAGTCGCTGCACCAATCTCTGTCGTTCCTGGAGTCATGTAAGGAATGACACCGATACCTTCTGGAAAGACGACTAGAGACTCTGCCTGCATTTTCCAGAGAAGGCGAGATAAGTGACGTTCATCTAGGTCCTGCGTAAAGGTCAGAGCAATCAAGTTAGTTGGATGGCAATGGAAAACCACACGCTGGTCAGGATTGACCTTGAGGCGCTCAATATGACTCATCAGGTGACTTGGAAATTCAGACGTTGGCTTGCCACCGTCCGCAAATCCCCAGAGCAAGTCTGCCGTCTGTCCGTCCTCACTGATACGTACCAACCCCAAATCAAGCTCAGGCTGGTTGATAACATTACGGAAATAGCGACCAGTTCCCGTCACCAGATAATAATAGCCTGCAAGAGCTGAGGCATCAAAGCCAAGGTCATAGCTTCGCAGCACTGCTTGGTTGTCTTCGTAGCCAGCCACTTCGTCTGGCAGAACGCGCACAGAGACATTGCCTCCGTTGCGCTCATCCCAATAGCGCTCATAAGATTGACGGGTAACTTCACACATTTTTTGCACGATCGGTGCAGTCACAAATTTTATCATATTTTCCTCCTAACGATTTTTCAAAATTTCTTCTTCGTAGATTTCTACTTCTTTGAGCCAATCAAGACCAATTGGCACACCATTTTGCTGGCAGAAATAGTTCCAGACATCACTATAAGGGAAGTCTTTCAACTCTTCTGTGTAAGCAAGACGAGAGGTAAAATCAAAGCTATTTTCCATTTCTTTCAGTTCTTTTATTGGTTCAAGCAGGGCTTTCAAGAGAGCCTTCTGTGTATTGCGAGTACCAATGACCCAGGCTGCGATACGATTGATCGTCGCATCGAAGAAATCTAGGCCAATAACTGCCTTATCCAACAAGTCGTTGCGGACCAATTCCTTAGCAATATCTTGCAACTCATCATCCATGATGACCACATGGTCAGAATCCCAGCGAACAGGACGTGACACATGGAGCATGATTCCCTTGCTAAAGAGGGCAAGTGAAGAAAGCTTGTTGGAAATGACTTCCGTTGGGTGGAAATGTCCTGCATCCAACAAAATCATCTTATCACGTGTCAAGCCATAGCCCATGTAGAATTCATGCGAGCCGACCGTATAGGCTTCTGCACCGAGACCAAAGAGCTTGCTTTCTACTGCATCTTGAGTATAGTTTTCGTTTACCTGATCCGCAAAAATCTCGTCAAGGGACTCCATCAAGCGTTTGCGTGGTGCAAGACGGTCCACAGGATTGTCTTTGAAACCATCTGGCACCCAGAAGTTGTTGTAGCAGGTTTCCCCTAATTCTTTACCAAAGTATTCGGCCACACGTCGACTACGTTTTCCATGCTCAATCCAGAAATCACGAACTGCCTTATCAGGATGAGCTAGGGTGAAGCCGTCTTTCATCATCGGGTGTGAGAAGAAGGTAGGGTTAAAGTCAAGACCTAGACCTTGCTCTTTTGCCCAAGCCACCCATTTTTCATAATGCTTTGGTTCAATCTGGTCAAGGTCAACTGCCTCATCTGTGTCCAAATAAATAGCGTGCAGATTGAGCTTGTGCTTCCCTGGGATAAGGGAGAAGGCCTTCTCCAAATCCTGACGGAGTTGGTCAGGAGTACGAGCCGCACCTGGATAGTTTCCCGTCGACATGATACCACCTGTCAACTCGCCCTCTGGACTCAAAAAGCCCTTGACATCATCTCCTTGCCAACAGTGCATGGAAATTTTAATGCCCTGCAACTTTTCGAGTACGGCATCGGTATCGACACCGATTTCTGCATAGCGTTTTTTTGCTTCTTCGTAACGTTGTGTAATAGTTGTCATCTTGATTCCTCTCTTTATTCTGGATAGTAAGTAGTTATGTTAATATTTCCTGCTAGCCAGTTTCTGGCTTCAGCTAGGTCAGTAAAGGTTCCCTTGCTAATCATCTGGACTAGGATATTCCCAATGGCTGTAGCTTCTCCAGGTCCTGCAAGGACTTGTTTGCCGATGCAGTTAGCCGTTAATTGATTGAGCAGAGCAACATTTGACCCTCCTCCAACGATATGGAGCTTATCCAAGGGCCGTCCTGTCAGTCTTTCTAATTCTTGCCATTCACTCGCATAGGCCTTGGCTAGGCTAGAATAGACACACATGACCAGCTCCCCGACGGTTTCTG
>ENA-OWLE01000223-OWLE01000223.1-metagenome-genome-assembly--contig:-NODE-223-length-11958-cov-3.845921_pt1 | contig 11958 bp, 11 predicted proteins | sample MGYA00245345_ERZ651094 | MGnify/ENA primary metagenome ERZ651094 (study PRJEB26857, sample SAMEA4031770) | metagenome | biome: human; feature: oral; material: saliva | place: Philippines | collected 2014... | reverse complement strand
TTCTGGTAAAGCAATCCACTGTGCTTCAATGACTTTTGTGAAATCAACGAGTCCAAAGAAGATAGCGACGATATAGCCACCGATAATCCCGAATAGGAATGGAATGATTTTCAAGAAGCCTTTTGCCTTTGTATTGATAAATGCCGTTATTAAGAAAGTCACGGTCGCAACCAGCATTGGTTTCCAGTCTCCATCTACTACAAAGCCCGCATTCTTCACTGCACTATTAGCAAGTCCCAACCCAATTACAATAATCATTGGCCCAATGACGATTGGTGGTAAGAGTCGGTTAATCCAATTCGTCCCTAAGAATTTAACAAATAAGGCCACCACCACATAAAGTAGTCCGACTAGCACAACCCCTGTTTGCGCAGCATCTGGTTTTCCATCCATTTGCGCCATCGCGAATTGCATGGCCGTAATAAAAGCAAAAGAGGATCCCAAGTAAACAGGTACTTTAAACTGCGTCGCAACCATATAGATTAACGTTCCTAATCCTGACGCAAATAAAGCAACCGATACTGGCATCCCCAATATTAACGGCACTAAAACAGTGGCACCAAACATCGCAAACACGTGCTGCAAACTTAAGAGCAGCCCAGGCACGAGCTCCGGTTTTTGATCCACATCTAACAACAGATCGACTTTGGAAGTTTGTAACTCCATTTTACCCTCTTTTCCGGGCGTTTTTGTGCACACAAAAAGCCCTATGTTTTTTAAGCGTAGGGCTAGTCTAATAAACTTGATCTTAGCCTTTCTCACCTCTCTGGATGAGTTTAAAAGCCCTTGCTAGCAGATAGTGTATCACACCTAAATTGGATTTTCTATACTTTTTTCTGTTTTTTTGAAACAAAAGTATTGTTCCTAAGTCCAAACACCGTTACAATAGTAACAAGCAACCCTTAAAGTTGCCCAGTCTAACTTTATGGAGGGATCATTTATGGTCAAATCAGTAGAAACTATTACAGAATTAATCGGGAACACTCCCCTTGTGAAACTAAACCGCTTAGTTTCAGACGATTCTGCAGATGTATATGTAAAAGTCGAGTCGTTTAACGCCGGTGGATCTGTGAAAGATCGTATCGCTTTAAACATCATCGAAACAGCTGAGAAAGATGGAAGCCTCAAACCTGGCGATACCATCATCGAAGCAACAAGTGGAAATACAGGGGTAGGACTTTCACTAGTCGGCGCTGCCAAAGGATACAAGGTCATCACAATCATGCCTGAATCTATGTCTATCGAACGCCGTCAATTAATGAAAGCATACGGTACAGAAGTATTATTAACGCCTGCTGCTGACGGATTCGGCGCTGCCGTTGCCAAAGCAGAAGAATTAGCGGCACAACCTGGCTACTTCTGGGCACGTCAATTCGACAACGAAGCAAACCCAGCAATCCACTATCAAACAACTGGACAAGAAATCATTAAAGCCTTCGACGGAAAAACACCAGACGCTTACATCAGTGGTATCGGTACAGGTGGTACAATTACAGGTGTTGGTCGTGCGTTAAAAGAAGTGAACAAAGACGTGGAAATTATCGGGGTTGAACCTGAAGAAGCACCATTTATTTCTAAAGGCCAAAAAGGAAAGCACCGCATCCAAGGAATCTCTGCTGGTTTTAAACCAAGCATTATCGACCGCGAAGTCATCGACGGTTTTGAACTTGTGACAAGTGACGATGCGATTGAAACAGCGAAAAACTTAGCTGCTAAAGAAGGGATTCTTGCTGGTATTTCTTCTGGCGCTGCTGTAACTGCCGCTTTACGTGTGGCAAAACGCTTAGGAAAAGGCAAATCTGTTGTCGTTCTATTACCGGACACAGGCGAACGTTACCTCTCAACAGGCATTTTCGGCGAAGCGTAATTCATTTAAAAAAATAAATGATAGAAGAGTCTCAAATACGAATTTCAATCTTTTGAATATCTTCATAGTGATGGCACGGGTTGAGCCAAAGTCTCAACCCTACCAAGCTACTGCTCTCACTATAGAATTCAAAAGATTTCCATTCAGTTTTTGAGGTTCTTTTTTTGTGCAAAAATTTAGCTGAAAGACATTCTAAACTTTGGAGTGTATCATGCGTGATACGTATCATGCATGATACACTCTACTCTTTTTGTATCAATTTTGATACGGTTCATTTTTGATACAACACAACTTTTCGATGTAACATTTTTGTTACGTAACATAATTGTTACAACTGGTGCAAAACAAAACCCACCTCGGAATTTTCCGAGGTGGGTTCGCTTTTAGATTCGATTAAGCTTCTTGTGCTTCAGTTTCTTTTTTGTTTCCAAATTTCTTAGCAATATAGGCTGTTAAGATTGGAGTTAAAATTGCTGTTACGATTACGGAAGCTGTAATTTGAGTCGTTGCTGTTGCTTCGATTCCTTTAAATGATGCATCCACTGCTGAAAGTGCAGCTGGTGTAGCGATAGCGCTGGCTGCTGTACTTGAAATAGCAGCACCGGCAACCCCACTCCCACCTGTTAAGCGGTCTGCAGCAATCGCAGCAGCCCCACCAACAAAAGTAGTGACAACCCCTAGTAAAATACCAGGAATACCACCTTCAAGAATTTGGCCAAAGCTCATGTTCGCCCCTAAACAGAAACCAACGACGATAATGATAGCTGTAATCCCGTTTGAAAGTACCTTCTTCATGTATGGAAAGGCATTTCCTAACGCAATCCCTAACACAAGCGGTAAAATAGTTCCGACTAAGTTCCAAATCGAGATGTTTGCAAGACCCGCACTACTTAATACGGCCATTGTTACCATTGGTCCAACACTTAATGTTGTAATCCCAACGGCACCAGCATCGATTTCATCCCCGTATACCTCTACAATACCCGCATACATTGCGTTATTGGCTACTGAAATGGCACCGATAACGGCAACGGCGCTAAGTCCGAGGAAGTTGTCATTGAATACTTTCGCAACCAATAACCCTAAGACTACAGATACCGCAATTTTCGCTAAAATAATCGCTGCCCCACGTCCAACGGCTTTTGGTGTGTTTTTAAGAGAAATGGTACCCCCGATAATGAAGAGGAATGCCCCAACAAGTGGTCCAGCCCCTTTCACGATTGGAGTGGTAAATCCACCAATTTGTAATATTTGAGGGAAAAATGTATTAATCACACATCCAATAAACATTGGAATAATGATTGTATCCCCAGGAATTTTAATCTTTTTCATACTGTTCACAATCCTTCTCTGATTTGGAATAAGAATCTAGCTAAAATCAGCCATCTAATGTGATACCGCCATCGCAGTCACCGATTTCCCCTGTAACGAAGCTTGCAAGATCGCTTGCGAAGAAGAGAATCATTTGAGCGATTTCAGTTGGTTCTGCACGACGTCCAAGAGGAATCATGCTGATTACTTTTTGGCTCTTTTCTTTATCTTCTGATAATACTGTTGTCATATCTGTACGAGTGAATGAAGGACATACAGCATTACATGCAATATTGTATTTACCGCCTTCTTTAGCAACGGCTTTTGTTAAACCATTTAAACCAGCTTTAGAAGAAGCGTAAGCAGCAGTACCTAAAAGTCCACCACCCAATTTAGCAGCAACAGAAGATACGTTTACGATACGTCCACCTTTGTTTTCGATAAAGTGTGGGAAAATGGTGCTGATTGTTGAGAAGCATCCTGAAAGGTTGATGCGGATTGTTCTTTCCCATTCTTCATATGTTAATTGGTCGAATGGTTTAGCACTAATAACCCCAGCGCAGTTCACTAAGATGTCTACTTTGCGTTCTGCTAAAATTTCGTTCATGCTTTTTACGATAGATTCATGATTTCCTAAATCCATGTATTTGAAGCTTGTGTGTTCTGGTCCGAACTCTTCAACTGTTTTGTTTGCTGCAGCCTCGTTAATATCTGCAATGACTACAAAACCGCCGCCGTTAACGATACCGCGAACGATTTCTTTACCAATACCATTTGCCCCACCAGTGACAATGGCAACTTTACCTGTGAAATCCATAAGATCACGTCCTTTGATTTGATATGTTCATTCTATCACTAAATAATGAAATTTCGACTCTTTTTATGGTTAACATTTGTTACCTTTTTAACTTAGTAATACCGGTTTTTTTGTTCCAAGACCGCCCGCAAAACCGCAGTGTAAAAAGGTTTCTATAAAGAAAAACAGCCTATGAGCAAATCATAGACTGTTTTGTGTACCATAAAAAATTTTTATTTTTTTAAAATTGAATATAAACATTATATGAGCAAACTTCTCTTAAATAATGGACTAGATCAACAATATTGTCCTGTAAATCACCAAGAGGGACATCCTCTTTTTTCTTACGGCCTTCATAGAAGAATGTAAGATGATACTTTGCACCCCATTTTGATTTTTGACGAAAAACCGACGCACTAACGGCTTCTTCTAAGTCAACTACCCTGAACTCAGTCCCAAAAGAAACTAAAATTCCGTCTTTGACAAGTACGCCAAGTTGATTATCAAGATACTCCGCATCATCCAATAAGCGTTTCATATCATCCTTGTAGTCAGGGAAAAGTTCGTCAAAACGAGCGTAATGTTTTTTAATGCGACGAACGCGAATGATTTGCCAGGTGAATACAATGACAAAGAAGATAAGAGCTACAATGAACATCGCGATGTCGACAAACCTTGCCGCGCTATCCGTAATCGTTAAATAATGCGTTTTGTCCAATTTATCGAGAGTCGCCTGCACCCAAAGTGGGCTAGCCTTGAATTTCTCTTCAAAGGCCTCCTTCATTTCTGGCGTAATATTCGTTCGAACGCTGGATCTTCCACGTTTCTCCTTCTCATTAACGACACGTACATTCAAGTAGAAGTCTGAAGGGGCGAGCGCGTTCGTTTTCTCAGAAAGCGCCTCTTTAAACTCTAGAATCTGTTTAATATCAGAAGCATCTGTTCTTAAGAACGACACTCCATAATTGTGTTTCACTAAATAATAAGTTTCTTCATCTATCTCTAACGGGCTTGGGTCGATATCTAACACCTTAATCGAAGTGGACGATGAATCATTTTCCATCTTATAAATGATTTCATGTTCGTATAATTCACGTCCGTTCATAAATCCAAATGACACTACAATTCCCACCGCCACCACTGTTAATCCTAACAGGACAGTGAGAATCCACATTCCCCATGTTCGTCTGAAAATCCCTTTATGCAAAAAAATTCCACCTTCTTATTCAAAATTCTGTTCCCACTCATCTACTATTTCTATTGGAGCAAGAGTAGCTAGATATTCAAAGAAACGATATTGCGCTTCAATCACGTCCCTATTGATGTCTAATTGTAGAGAAGACCCCGATTGGAAGAACAGCTTCGCCTTATAACGAAAGTATCCTTTCCTGCGTGTTCTAAACAATTTAATTTGATTAATACTTTTTACCGAAACAACTTGAAATTCCGAACCGTATAGTACGAGAATATCTTGGTGAACTAACATTCGTAATGAGGGGGCCCCATAGTCTGCATCTTTCACTAATCGCTCTGGTTGATTCGCATAACTTGGAAACAATGTATTAAAGAGTTTAAACTGTCTACGTAAATAGAAAATCCTTCTGATTGTATTGATGAAGAAAAACAATGCTACAAGTCCCACCAATACAGGTTTCACAAGAAGATGAGCTACCCCTTTGTCGTCCATCAAATCAAGAAGATGCGTCGTATCGACAGTAGCTCCGTCTTTTGAAAGGTCGCTTTGGTTAAATCTCTCTTGAATGATGTCCTTAAATTCTTGGCTAATTATGACGATATCCGCTTTTTTTCTTTGCTTGCGAATTTCAGGCAACACCTGTACATGAAGATAAAACTCAGCAGATTCCAAAGGATTTTCTTGAGGAGCAAGTGCTTCTTTCATCTCAAGTAGTTTATTTATGCTTCCTTTAATGACCTTCATGGCTGTGACCCCATATTCATGTTTGACTAAATAATACGTATTATTCTTTCTCTCAATCGGGTTAGGGTCAATATCCAGCACTTTTATCGCTAATACATCATTACTATTCTCTCCCTTATAGATATAGCCTTGCTGATACAATTTTTCGGGGTTCGTATTCATATGAATAGCTGGCTGTATATCAAAATAGCAAACAACCGATAAAACAATAACGATACACCAGTCAAATAGTGTCCTAATAAATATCTTTTTGTTCATCTTACTCTCCGTTGATTATCCCAGAAGTCTAAAATCTACTTTCAATCCTAAGTTGTATTCTTCGTTTAAATATTCCACAAGATCCTTGAGACGTAATAATTGTCTTCTAAAGAGAATCGAGTCGTGTTTCTTGTTTGGATATTCAAAGCGGAGATGAACCCTCATGCCGCCTTTTCTTCTGTTCTCAAAAACAAGGTAAGACTTGCTGACTTCTGATAAGTCGACGACGGTAAAGTTGATGTCGTAGCTGACAAGAATGCCTTCCATCACAAGGATTTTGAGTTTTGGATCGACATATTCCGCATCATCCAACAACTGCTTCATATTGTTCGCGTAATCAGGGAAGTACGCATCAAAACGTGAATACTGCGCCTTTAAGCGACGTGTTTGATAAATTTGGAATGCAATCAACCCAAGAACGACTGCAAGCATAACAAACGTCATTGCCGAATCTCCCCATTGAGCTTCAGAAGTCGTTAACTTCAAGATTCTTGATTCATCGATTTGCGTCTTGGCTTTTTCTGAATACAGCGGGCTCTCTTTATATTTCTTGTAAAAGGCATCTTTCATTTCAGGCGTCACATTCACCTTCTCATTAGACCCTTTCCCTTTACTCTTCTCTGGTGTTACACGCACACTCAAATAAAGATTCGACGCTTCGAGTGCATTCTCTGCGTTTCCGGCAGCTTTCTTTGCTTCTAAGACGTTGTTCAATTCATCTGATTTTGCCTCGAAAACCGCAACGCCTCGTTCATGTTTCACTAAGTAATAGGTGTGCCCGTTTAGAACAAGCGGTTCTGGATCGATATCCATTACTTTAATAGCGACGGATGAACCCTTATCGTTTACATAGTAAACTTCATTGGCTTTGTATAACTCTTCCGCGCTCTGAAATGATTTGAACCCAGCACGTGCAATAATCACCAACACTACAGTCATTATCGCTACTACTACCCAAATCGGACCTGTTCTTCTTGCGTACCCTTTATGCACCTTTATTCCCTACTTTCTATTGCTATTTTTCCAATCGTCCTTAATCTTAACTGGGACGAAGTAATTCACTTTTCGAACGAGACGATACTTGTCTTCTAGTGTCTTTCCATACGTATTTGGAACAAAGGCACGTCTTCTTGTCTTAAATCTAAACTTGATTCCATAATACACACGGCGCCCTGTACTCGTACGATACAGATGAATTTCTTTTAATTCTTTTAGCGGAATCACTGTAAAATGGCTTCCGTAAAAGATGAGCACTTCTTTGGCAATCATCGCTTCGAATTTTTCATCGACATAGTCTGCTTTTTCTTTAAAATCTTTCTGTTCCCATTCATTATTCGGGAAGAGCGCATCTAGCTGTTTAAATGCGAAATAATATTTCACGGATAATCCGATAACTTGCCCTAGCATAAGGAGTACGATCACTACCATCACTAGTTGCAATAAGAGAATTGGATGACTCCAAACGTCGACATCTTGATAAAAATTAAATTGTTCAAATGTTTTAAAATCAAGCATTAGAGTCACTGCTAGGAGTGCGACACTTCCCGCAAATAACATGAGGAAGCCTTTCATTCTAGAAAAAATTCGTTTAATCATTCTTACACCTCTATTGTATTATGTATGTATTATACTAAGTTTTTCTATATTTGTATAGCTTTAACGGCTGAAAACACAAAAAGAGAGCGAGTAGAATCCAGATTCTGTTCTACTCACTCTCTAAAATACAGTTATTTAACTCTTAGGCATCTGCCTCTTTGCGATTGGCCTTAATCTCATCGATTAACCCTTGTAATTCTGCTTCATCAAAATGAAATTTCTCACCACAGAAATGACATACGACTTCTGCCCCATGATCTTCATCAATCAAGTGTTGTAAGTCATCTACCCCAATGGACATTAACCCTGCACTGAAACGTTCACGCGTACATGGGCAATGGAATTTCACAGGCATTTCTTCTAACACACGAATGTTTTCTGAACCTAATAATCGATTCAAAATATCCCGTGGTTGTTCTTGTTGTTCAATCAGTTTTGAGACCATTGGAATTTCACTAATCCGACGTTCGATTTCTGAAATCGTCGCTTCGCTCGCTCCTGGTAATAGCTGAATCATAAATCCACCTGCTGCACAAACCGTTTCGTCTGGATTTACAAGAACCGATACCCCAACTGCCCCATTAATTTGTTCAGAGACTGCTAAGTAATACGTGAAATCCATTCCCAATTCTCCGTCCACAATTGGTACTTGGCCAGAGAACGGTTCTCTCATATTTAAGTCTTTAATAACGGTAATCGTTCCGTTTGTCCCTACAACACCACGGACATCTAATTTTCCTTTGTCGTTTAATTCAAGGCTCACATGAGGGTTCGTGATATATCCACGCATTTCTCCGCGACCGTTTGCATCGGCCATGATTTTCCCACCAGGGCCATCTCCGTTCACTTGAACCGTGATGCGTTCATCCCCTTTTAAACTACTTGCTAATAATTGTGTCCCGATGATGGTACGACCAAGCGCTGCTGTTGCAGAACTCCAAGTATCATGTCTGCGTTGTGCTTCTGCGATTGCATCTGTGGCAACCATAGCAACGGCTTTGACCTCATCATTGAACGCCAATACTTTTAATAATGTATCTGCCATTTGTTTCTCCTTTTTCATAGGAAAAGAGCTGTGACAACTGCCTCAGCTCTCCTTCCCTTTGTGTTATTCGTTTTCGTTTTGTTCAGTGAAATCTTCTGCTGGAGTCACATCCGCTACTTCCACTTCTTCTGAAGCTTGCACTTCTTGTTCTCCTTCACCATCTTCCTCTGAACGCTCTTTACCTTCTGCTTGTTCGGCATCGCGTTTTGCTAGAGCTTTTTTTGTTTCCTCGAAACTTGCTGCTTCTGCTTCGCTTGGATATTCCTCTTCCGCGATTGGAGCAGGCATTTCACCTGTTTCGAAAAGTGATTTAATCGTACGTTCGTCTAATGTTTCTAATTCTAGAAGTTTTTGAGCAATTAATTCTAATTGGTCTTTATGTTCTTCAAGAATTTGAAGAGCTTTTTCATGCGCTTCTTTCATGATACGACGTACTGCATTGTCGATTTCAAACGCCACTTGATCTGAGTAACCTTTTGTTTGACCATAGTCACGTCCGATAAATACTTGATGATTTCCTTCGTATTGAATAGTTCCTAATTCGTCGACCATTCCGTACTCTGTAATCATGCTACGAACGATAGCTGTTGCTTGTTCAAAGTCATTGCTTGCTCCTGTAGTCTTCACACCAAAGATAAATTCTTCAGCAGCACGACCACCAAGAAGTCCAACAACTTGTTCGAACAATTCTTCTTTTGTCATTAAGAAACGATCTTCTTTTGGAAGCATGATGGCATATCCGCCAGCACGTCCACGAGGGACAATCGTTACTTTATGAACCACACGTGCATCGCTTAAGACCATACCAACGATGGTATGCCCTGCTTCGTGGTAAGCCACCATTTCGCGTTCTTTCTTGCTGATGGCACGGTCTTTTTTAGCAGGACCTGCAATCACACGGTCATGTGCTTCATCCACGTCTAATGCATCGATAGCTGTTTTATCACGACGAGCGGCTACTAAAGCTGCTTCGTTTAATAAGTTTTCAAGTTCAGCACCAGAGAATCCTGGAGTTTGTTGCGCAATCACTTTTAAGTCCACGTCTTTTGCAAGCTTCTTATTGCGTGCGTGTACTTTCAGAATCGCTTCACGGCCTTTCACGTCTGGACGACCTACCAAGATTTGACGGTCAAAACGTCCTGGACGAAGTAAGGCTGGGTCTAATACGTCTGAACGGTTCGTTGCGGCAATCACGATGATTCCCTCTGTTCCTTCGAACCCGTCCATTTCAACGAGTAATTGGTTTAATGTTTGTTCACGCTCGTCGTGTCCGCCGCCCATTCCGGCACCACGTTGACGACCAACGGCATCGATTTCATCGATAAAGATAATTGCTGGAGCATTTTTCTTCGCGTTTTCGAATAAGTCACGAACACGGCTTGCCCCAACCCCTACGAACATTTCTACGAATTCAGAACCTGAAATCGAGAAGAATGGTACGTTTGCTTCACCGGCAACGGCTTTAGCAAGAAGGGTTTTCCCTGTTCCTGGAGGGCCCTCAAGAAGTACCCCTGCAGGAATACGAGCACCAAGCGCTGTAAATTTACGTGGGTCTTTTAAGAATTCTACCACTTCTACAAGCTCTTGTTTTTCTTCTTCGGCACCCGCTACATCAGAGAAGCGCACTTTCACGTTTTGTTTCTTCTGATTTGTGGCACGGCTCTTACCGAAGTTCATTGGATTGTTACGTCCACCTTGACCGCCTTGGCTCATAAACATTGTATAGAGTAAGAACCCTAATACGCCAAGTGGTAATACGACTTGTAATAAAACGGAAATCCATACGCCATTTGAACTTTCTGGTAAAGCTTCAATTTTTGTATTTTTTGATTGAGCCACTTCTTTGATTTCTTTAATCGTTGAGTCATTTGGTAAGACTGTTGTTCTGAAGTTTGTACTCTTTGTAGTACGATTATCAAAAATAGATAAGCCATTTTGATTTGTAGCTTCTTGCGTTGTCTGCTCTTGCGGATTTGTATATTCCCCAGTAATGGTATACACAGAATTCGAATATTGCAGTTTGATTTCTTTTACTTCACCATCTTTCAGGCTTTGCATAAATTCTGTATATGAAATATCTGCAGTAGGACCTTTTGAATCCCCATTAAACATTCCAACAAAAATGACAATAGCACCGAAAATCAAGATATATAGTAAGCTAGATCTGAATATAGATCGATTGTTATTATTATTCATTGTACCTCCCCATCTTCTTATAAAAGAAGAACGATAGTAATATTGACTACCGTTCTATCATAACATATTTGACTTTTGTTGACGAATAGTTTTACTCTTTCTTAATTTTCGTAGAATTCAGGTTTTAAAACACCGATACATGGTAAGTTGCGGTAGAATTGTTTGAAGTCTAAACCGTATCCTACTACGAATTTGTTTGGCACTTGAATCCCTACATAATCTGCTTCAATTGCTTCTTCACGACGTTCAGGTTTATCTAATAAAGTCACCACTTTCACGCTTGCTGCTTGGCGGTGTTTTAATAATTCAACCACGTGTTTTAAAGTACGACCTGTGTCGATAATATCTTCCACGATAATAACGTGACGACCATTAACACTTTGACCTAAATCTTTTAAGATACGAACTTCACCGCTTGATTCAAATTCATTTCCATAACTAGATACATCCATGAAGTCAATTTCTAAGTTACAGTCCATCGCACGGACTAAATCTGCCATAAAGAAAATAGCACCCTTAAGAATACAAATAACTAACGGATCTTTTCCTCGATAATCATCCGCTAACGTAGCACCTAATTTCTTAATTGTTTCTTGCAATTGTTCTTCTGATACTAAAATTTCTAGCATATCATCTTTTAACATGTGTGCACCTCGTTTTGTTTTCGTAAGATAGAATCATTTTACCAGTTTCCTCTTCAAAGAACAACGGTTGAGCATAGCGATAGCCCAAAATTGCGCGAATTTTTTTAGAGGCGTCTTCTAACACCCAAATTTTCTTGCGTTCTTCGAGTGGAATCTTGGAATTAATAAACCATCTCGAGAGTTTTTGATGCTTCGTTTCTTCAGGATTCAGAGCGATTTTATCTCCTGGTTTTGCATGACGAATCGTGAGTGGGAAGTCTGACGGGTTCACTGGAATTGCAAAATCCGAAGAGGTCTTTCCTGTCG
>ENA-OWLE01000221-OWLE01000221.1-metagenome-genome-assembly--contig:-NODE-221-length-11978-cov-12.433280_pt1 | contig 11978 bp, 9 predicted proteins | sample MGYA00245345_ERZ651094 | MGnify/ENA primary metagenome ERZ651094 (study PRJEB26857, sample SAMEA4031770) | metagenome | biome: human; feature: oral; material: saliva | place: Philippines | collected 2014... | reverse complement strand
CGTTCTCCCGCGCGACCAGCGTGCAGAAGTGCATCCGCACCCTGGATATTGAAGAAGTTGGTAAGACTGCGCGTCACGGTACCTTCTTCCAGATGGCTGGCAACTTCTCCTTCGGTGATTACTTCAAGGAGAAGGCGATTCCTTTCGCTTACGAGCTGCTGACTACCCCTCAGGATCAGGGTGGTTTTGGCCTGGATCCCGAGCGTCTGTGGGTCACCATTTACGAGGGTGACGATGAGGCGTTCGAGATTTGGACTAAGACCGTTGGTTTCCCCGCTGAGCGTATTCAGCGTATGGGCATGAAGGAAAACTACTGGTCCACCGGTCAGCCCGGCCCTGCAGGCCCCGACTCGGAGATTTTCTACGACCGTGGTCCCGCCTACGGTAAGGACGGCGGCCCGGCGGTTGACGACGACCGTTACATTGAGATTTGGAACCTCGTGTTCATGCAGTACCAGCGTGGCGAGGGCATCGGCAAGGACGACTTCGAGATTCTGGGCGAGCTGCCGAAGAAGAACATCGATACCGGTCTGGGCGTTGAGCGCCTGGCAATGCTGCTGCAGGGTGTTGAGAACTTCTACGAGACCGACCAGGTCCGCCCGGTTCTGGACGCTGCGTCTAAGCTGTCCGGTAAGAAGTACCACGGCTCTGAGTCCCCCGAGGACGAGGGCTACGAGGATGACGTGCGTATGCGCGTGGTGGCGGACCACATCCGCTCCTCGCTCATGCTGATTGCTGATGGCGTGACCCCCTCCAACGAGGGTCGCGGCTACATTCTGCGCCGTCTGATGCGCCGCGCGATTCGTGCGATGCGTCTGCTGGGCGTGACTGAGCCCTGCCTGCCCGTGCTGTTCCCGGCTTCTTGCGAGGCTATGAAGGGTGCTTTCCCGTACGTGGGTGAGGACTTCGAGCGTATTTCCCGCATTGCGTACGCTGAGGAGAAGGCGTTCCTGCACACCATTGAGACCGGTACTGAGCGCCTGGAAGAGGCTGTTGCTGCCGCTAAGAAGAACGGCTCCAACGCTGTCTCCGGTGCTGAAGCGTTTGCTCTGCACGACACTTACGGCTTCCCGATTGACCTGACCCTGGAGATGGCTGCTGAGGCTGGCGTGAAGGTTGACGAGAAGGCTTTCCGTGAGCTGATGGCTGAGCAGCGTCACCGTGCGCAGGCTGACGCTAAGGCGAAGAAGGGCGCGTTCGCTGACCTGTCTGAGCTGCGTAAGCTCGTGGATGAGCGCGGCTCCATCTTCACCGGTTACACCGAGCTGCGTACCGAGACTAAGCTGCGCGCAATCCTGGTGGATGGCGTGTCTGTTCCCGCGGCTAAGGCTGGCGACAAGATTGAGGTTGTCCTGGATGAGACTCCGTTCTACGCGGAGGCTGGTGGCCAGGCAGCTGACACCGGTGTTATTACCGGCAACGGCTTCATCATTGACGTTCAGGACGTTCAGCAGCCCGTGAAGGGTCTGAGCGTTCACCGCGCTATCGTCCGTGAGGGCGAGGTTCATGCCGGTGCCGATGTTGTGGCACAGGTTGATGTTCAGCGCCGCCGCGACGGTGAGAAGGCACACTCCGGTACCCACATCATTCACGCTGCCCTGCACCAGGTGCTCGGCAACGAGGCTACTCAGCGTGGCTCCTTCAACAAGGAAGGCTACCTGCGTTTCGACTTCGCGTGGGGCGAGGGCCTGTCTGAGTCCGCTAAGCGTGAGGTTGAAGAGGTTGCTAACCTCGCGATTCGCGATAACCACGAGGTGATTACTCGTGAGATGCCGCTGGCTGAGGCTAAGGCTCTGGGCGCTATGAGCCTCTTTGGTGAGAAGTACGGTGACGTGGTGCGTGTTGTTGAAATCGGCGGCGAGTTCTCCCGCGAGCTGTGCGGTGGTACCCACGTTGGTTCGTCCGCTGAGATTGGTTCGCTGACTCTGCTGACCGAGGGCTCTGTTGGCTCCGGTAACCGCCGTGTTGAGGCTCTGGTGGGTCTAAACTCATTCAACCACCTGGCTGCTGAGCGTACCCTGGTGAACCAGCTGACCGGCCTGATGAAGGTTCAGTCCTCCGCTGATCTGCCGGAGAAGATTAACCAGACCCTGGCTAAGCTGAAGGCTGCTGAGAAGGAACTGGCTCAGCTGCGCCGCGAGAAGCTGCAGGCTGAGGCTGGCAAGCTGCTGGAGAACGCACAGACCATCGGTTCTGTTCGCGTTCTGGCACATGACGCTGGCGAACTGGACGCTAACGGCGTTCGTGAGCTGGCTCTGGATCTGCGTTCTCGCTTCGGCTCCGAGGCTGCGGTTGTTGCTGTGGTGGGTGTGGCTAATGGTCGCCCCGTCATCCTGGTGGCAACTAACGAGGGTGCTCGTGAGGCTGGCGTGAAGGCTGGCGCTCTGGTCCGCGTCGCTGCCGGTGTTCTCGGCGGCGGCGGCGGCGGTAAGGACGACGTCGCTCAGGGTGGTGGCCAGGATGCATCCAAGATTGGTGCTGCTCTGGACGCTGTCCGCGACGCTATCGCACAGGCTCAGGCCTAAACATGGCAGAATTCCAGCGCGGAGTGCGGATGGGTGTCGATGTGGGTAACGCCCGCGTCGGCACCGCCCTCAGCGACCCCGACGGTATCCTCGCCACCCCGCTTAAGACGCTGCGCCGCGACGCGAAGAAGAACTCTGACCGCCGTGTTTTGCGCAAGCTGATTGAGGCGAACGAGGTGGTGGAGGTTTTCGTCGGGCTTCCAAAGACCATGCGTGGTGGGGATTCTCCCTCCACGCAGATGGCTCGGGAGTACGCTGAAGCTCTGCGCTCCGAGCTGGATGCCGAAGAGAAAAAACACATTAACATTTGGCTGGTGGATGAGCGACTCACCACCGTGAGCGCTCACCGTGCACTGCACGAGGCTGGGGTTTCCAGCCGAGATTTCAAGACTATGGTTGACCAGGTGGCGGCTGTGAATATTTTGCAGTACAGCCTGGATGCCCTCAAGGCGGGGCAGTCCGTAGCCGGGTACAAGGTGAGCGATCCGGCCCACGAAGAAAACCGACCGTCCGAGTCAGAAGGGACCGCGGTCGGTGCCGTCAACGAAACGGAGAACCTTCAGTGACCGAACAGAATAAACAGCCCGAAGAGAGTGGGCTCGACCTCTTTAGGCCGACGGCCGAGGACGAACGTAAGGGTATTACCGGCATTACGATGGAACAGGAAATCGTGTCGGTGGCTACGTTGCGTGCGCGTAAGCGCCGCCGCCGCGCCGTTTTGCTGAGCGCAATTTCCTTGTTCGTCGTGGCTCTGGTCATCATTTCTGGTGCCCTGATTACTCGCTACGACCCGTTCAAGACTCGCGACTACTCGGGTGGCGGTAACGGTACGACCGTGACGTTCACGATTCGTTCCGGCCAGTCCACCGCGCAGGTGGCTGAGGAGCTGGAAGCGGCGGGCGTCATTGCTGATGCTGATAAGTTCCTTGAGGTGTACACCAAGGAAAGCAAGGGTAAGTACTTGCAGCCTGGCACCTATGAACTGCAGCAGCAGATGAGTAGCTCGAGCGCCATTACCACTATTATTGACGCGAATAGCAACGTACTGTACCTGGCGATTCCGCAGGGTAAGCGTGTGAGTGAAACCGTTGAGCTGATTGTTTCTGGCTCTGATGGTGCGTTCACCCGCCAGCAGGTTGAGGACGCGATCAGCAACTACACTCAGTTCGGTGTTCCGAGCAAGTTCCCCTCGATTGAGGGTTGGTTGCACCCGGGTGAGTACCGTTTCCCGAAGGGCACCGACATCAAAACGGTGATTCAGACCATGGTTGATAGGACCAAGGACGCCCTGAAGGAAGCCGGTGTGAGCGGCGACGACCGTATTTTCGAGGTGCTGACTATTGCCTCCATCGTGGAGCTTGAGGCTCAGCCGAAGGACTACGTGACGGTTGCTGGCATCATTGAGAACCGTCTGAACAACCCCGATGGCGAGACCTCCGGTCTGATTCAGTCGGATGCGACCGTGACCTACGGTCTGGGTATCCGCTCGTATCACCTGACGGAAGAGCAGAAAGCCGATAAGAGCAATAAGTACAACACTTATGCGAATAAGGGTCTTCCTAAGGGTCCGATTGGTTCCCCGCAGCTGGCTTCGATTAAGGCTGCTGCGGCTCCCGAGAAGAACCCGTACTACTACTGGGTGACCGTTGACCTGGATTCCGGTGAGACGAAGTACTCCCGCACTTACGCTGAGCACCAGCGTTATGTTGAAGAGTACAACCAGTGGTGTTCTAAGCACCCGAACCGTTGTAGCTAAGCTGCAGCTGATTGGTTCAGCCGGTAGCTACGATTCGGTAGTTTTGGACTGAAGGTTCCTTGCTGAGGCGGGTACCGCCTCCACGAGAGTGGGGGAGGTGCCCGCCTTTGCTGTACCCGATTATTGGTTTGTCCCTTAAAATGGGAGAGTGCGCCTATGAACGCGGGTTCGTGGCGTGCGTGTCTGCAGGTCCCGGCGTTGAGAGCGAGAGAGTGCCGATGAAGACTGAACCGTACCGTGAAGCGCTGTACCGTGAAGCGCCGTATCTTCGCCGCGCCTACGTGCTGGGGCACCCGATTGAGCATTCCCTGTCACCTGCGCTGCATCGTGCCGCGTACAACTTTTTGGGTGAGCAGAATCTTGAGTATGAGCGCCGCGATACTCTGCCTGATGATTTGCCGGCGATAATGCACGGTGTGCGCCATCCGGACGGCACGGAGGACGCCCCGTATATTGCGGGCCTGTCGGTGACGATGCCGTTGAAGACCGCGGTCATTCAGTATTGTGATGAGATCAGCGAGATGGCGCAGGTAACCGGTGCGGTGAACACGGTGTACCCGCGCGGTGAGAAGGTTCTGGGCGATAACACCGATGTGATTGGCATTGTGAACGCGCTGCGCCACGCCGGTTTGGAACCGGATCCTAAGCGTGATGAGCCCGCCGTCGTGGGCGGGGGAGCGACCGCTATTTCTGCCCTGGCGGCGCTGCACGCGTTGGGGTATCGCTGCGTGAGCGTGTACGCACGTTCCCTGCATAAGCTCGGTAGCGTGCAGGAGGCGGCGGACCGCCTGGGTGTTCAGCTGGAGCAGATTGCGTTGGCTGATTTGCCGCAGAATCTTGCTGAGCGCGGCCATCATCCGGTGGTGTCTACCCTTCCTGCGCATGCGGCGGATGAGTGGGCGAGCCAGCTGGGCGGGCTGAAGGGCGCCTCCGCGACGCACCGGCCGGTACTGCTCGATGTTGCGTATAACCCGTGGCCTTCGGTGCTGGCGAGCGCCTGGGAGGCTCACGGCGGCACGGTGGTTTCTGGTTTGGAGATGCTGCTGTATCAGGCGGTGGAGCAGGTGCTGATTTTTACCGACCGCACCCTGTCTGAGGGGGAGCTGCTGGGCCTGGTGAATGCGATGTGCGCGGCGGTTGATCTTGCGCCTCGTGCTTCCGTTTCCTGAAAAAAGCGGGCTTTCACTCGCTCAGCCAACAGGCATTTTATACACTATTTATACACGTGAAGAATTATTATTCCTTCCTCCTGCGCTGCGGTGCGGGTGCGATGAAAAGAGGTTAACCTATGGCCCTGCGTTGGCTCACTGCCGGAGAATCCCACGGCGAGGCGCTCGTCGGCATCATTGAGGGCGTACCCGCCGGTGTGGAACTCACCAGCGATATGGTGCGTGACGCCCTGGCTCGCCGCCGCCTCGGCTACGGCCGCGGTGCCCGTATGAAGTTCGAGGAGGACCGCGTGCGCATCCTGGGCGGTGTGCGTCACGGCCTGACTCAGGGCGGTCCGGTCGCGATTGAGATTGCGAACACCGAGTGGCCCAAGTGGACTGACGTGATGAGCTCCGACCCGGTGGATCCGAAGCTGATTGAGGGTCGTGCGCGTAATGCTGCGCTGACTCGTCCGCGCCCCGGTCACGCCGATTTTACCGGCATGCAGAAGTACAACTTCTCTGAGGCTCGCCCGGTGCTGGAGCGCGCCTCCGCGCGTGAGACTGCGACCCGCGTGGCTCTTGGCGTGGTTGCCGCCCAGATTTTGAAGGCTTTAGGTGTTGAGCTGGTTTCTCACACCGTGGCTGTGGGTGGCGTGCACGCTCCCGAGGGTGCCCCGGTGCCTTCGCCCCGCAACGTTGACCAGCTGGACGCTGACCCGCTGCGTTGCTTCGATAAGGCGACCTCCGAGGCGATGGTTCAGCGCGTGGATGAGGCGCACAAGGACGGCGAGACCCTCGGCGGTGTGGTTGAGGTGCTCGCCTACGGTATGCCTCCCGGACTGGGTTCGTACGTGCACTGGGACCGCCGCCTGGACGCGCGCCTTGCCGCAGCGCTGATGGGTATTCAGGCTATTAAGGGCGTTGAGGTTGGCGACGGTTTCGCGACCGCTGACCGCCCGGGCACTGCCGCTCACGACGAGATTTCCATTGGCGAAAACGGCGTTACCCGCGATACCAACCGTGCAGGTGGTATTGAGGGCGGCATGAGCATTGGTGACCTGCTGCGTGTGCGCGCGGCAATGAAGCCCATTGCGACCGTGCCGAAGGCTCTGAAGACCATTGACACCTCCACCGGTGAAGAGGCTCGCGCCCACCACCAGCGTTCGGACGTGTGTGCTGTTCCCGCCGCCGGCGTGGTGGCGGAGGCTATGGTCGCCCTGGTGCTGGCCGAGGCGGCGCTGGAGAAGTTTGGCGGCGACTCCATTGGTGAGACTCGCCGCAACATGGATTCCTACCTGGACGCTATTCCGGCGTCTCTGGCGTGGGAGTCTAACGTGGCTGGTTGGGACGCGTAGTGCCCCTTCCGGCGGAGTCTGAGGACCGCGGCGCGAAGGGTCGCGGTTCCGGGGAGGTTTCTGTGAAGCAGGGTGTTCGCCCGGTCGCTTCAAGCCCCCTTGCGCGTATTGCTGCGGCAACGCAGCGTGCGCGAGGGGGCGCTTTGCCGCGCCCAGAATCCGGCGTATCGGAGTCCGGCACTTCTGCCGCGGCTCAGCAGACTGTTGAGGTTGCGGGCACTGAGGCGCACGAGGCTGTTGCGCGTGAGGCTTCTTCTCGCCCGGCCTCTCGCGTGCCCACCCCGGCTGACCTGATGCGTTCTGGCACCCGCCCCCTGCCCACCGCCGCTGCGGCGAGCACGCAGGGTGTGCGCCTGTACGCTTCCTCGGTGTCTGAGGATGCCGATCCGGCGCTCGGCCTGGATGAAGACCTGCGCCTGAAGCTGCTCAGCGCCCTGCAGGGCATGGGCACCGCTGAAGAGGAACCCCGCAAGGAGCCCGCGAAGGCGGAAGCGCCTAAGCCTACTGCGCCTAAGCCGGCACCTCCCAAGCCCGCAGTTCCGAAACCTGCCGCGCCTAAGCCGACTGCACCCAAGTCCGTAGCCCCTAAGCCGGCGCCTCCGAAGCCCGCTCAGCCTGCAGAGGCGGCGGAGGAGAGCGCAACCTCTGCCCCCGCTTCTGCTCCCGTGAAGAAGGCCGAACCCCAGCCCGCCCCGGCACAGTCCGCAACTTCTGCGACCCCTGTACCCAAGCCTGCTGCGCCTAAGCCGGTTCGTCCGACCCCGGCGCTGTTCGGCAAGGTTCAGATTGCCGCGCCCGCAGAATCTGTGGCCGAGGAAATTGCGGCGGTGGACTCCGCAGAAGCTGCTGCCGAGGCTGAGGCTCGCGTTGCATCTGAAGCTGAGCTGGATGCCGAGCTTGAGGCTGTTGCGCTTGAGGAGTCCTTCCGCATCCACCCGCAGCAGGTGCGTGAAATGCACGAGAACTTCGCGGAACGCTCCCGCCCCATCGTGCTCATTGGCCCCATGGCGGCAGGTAAGACCTACATTGGTACGCACCTGGCGCGTTTCTACGGTTACGAGTTCCTCGACGCCGACCAGCTCATCGTGGAACGCTACGGCGAAGTCTCCGAAATCTTCGAGATTTTTGGTGAGGCGCACTTCCGCGAGCTCGAACGCAAAACCATCGAAGAGGTCCTCACCTCGCCCGTGTACCGCAACACGGTGTTCTCCCTGGGCGGTGGCGCGCCCATGACCGATTCGGTTGCGGAGCTACTCAAGGACGAATGCGTGGTGTACATCCTCGTTGATGCTGACACCGTCACCCCGCGCATTACCGGCAACAAGACCCGACCGCTGCTGCAGCCGAACCCGGTCGAGCGGTGGACCGAGATTTTTGAGCGTCGCCGTAGCCGATACGAAGAGCTGGCGCACTTCACCCTGGATGCACGAGGCGGCCGCCCCATCACCGAGATGACCGCAGAAATCCAGGCGTACGTGACCGCAACCCGTGCCTCCCGCGCGCAGCGCCCCCAAGCATAACCCCTCACCTGTGAAAGGACACATGATGAGCACTCAGCCCACCCCCACTTTCGGTGCCTCCGGCGCGGAAGATATCACCCGCATCCCGGTGACCGGCAGCTCCCCGCGTGAGAACTATGAGGTTCTCATCGGCCACAACCTGCTCGGTAAAATCCCCGAAATTCTGGGCAACCGCACCAAGAAGGTGCTCGTGATTCACCCGCGTGCCCTGCGTTCCACCGGTGAGCTGGTCATGGAAGACCTGCGCGCCATGGGCTACGAATCTTTCAGCGCCGAAATCCCGGACGCTGAGGAGGCGAAGCACTACCAGGTGGCGGCGTTCTGCTGGCAGGTGCTCGGTCAGAACGACTTCACCCGCACCGACGCGATCATCTCCGTGGGTGGCGGCGCTATTACTGACGTCGCCGGCTTCGTGGCGGCAACCTGGCTGCGTGGCGTGCGCGTCATCCACATTCCGACCACCCTGCTCGGCATGGTGGACGCTGCCGTCGGTGGTAAGACCGGCATCAACACCGCCGAGGGTAAGAACCTGGTCGGCGCGTTCTGGCCGCCCGCCGCAGTGCTCTGCGAAATCGGCACCCTGCGCACCCTGCCCGAGCATGAGCTGCTGACCGGCATGGGTGAGGTCGTCAAGTGCGGCTTCATTGCAGACCCCGAAATCCTCGACCTGATCGAGGCGAACCCGAACGCTGTACGCGACTCGCAGTCCGCCGTGATGCGCGAACTCATCGAACGCAGCGTGCGCGTGAAGGCGGAGGTCGTCTCCGAGGACCTGCGCGAATCCGGCCGCCGCGAAATCCTGAACTACGGCCACACCCTCGCCCACGCCATCGAACGCAATGAGCGTTACCAGTGGCGTCACGGCGCGGCGGTGTCCGTCGGCATGGTCTACGCCGCCGAACTGGCACTGGCAACCGGCCACGCCGACGAGGAGCTCGTGGCACGCACCCGCCGCATCCTCGAATCCCTGGGCCTGCCCACCTCCTACAAGGCAGACACATGGCCCCAGCTGCTCGAAGCAATGCGCCGCGACAAGAAAGCACGCGGCAACCTGCTGCGCTTCATCATTCTTGACGGTCTGGCTCGCCCGCGCGTCTACGAGGTGCCGGACGACTCGATCCTGTACATGACCTACCAGGAAGTTACTGAGTAGGTGATGAGTCCCGTACATTCACCGGACGCACCCGCCACGCGACCGCCAGCATATGGCAGTCAGTACGCGGCAACCAGCGGGGTACCGCAGAATCTGTGGCGGCCCTACTAGGCAAATTCGGGCGCATCCGGTAGAATGTACGGGACATATTTTTGCTCATTGAAAACTTAGCGCCGCGCCGGGTACCACTACGGCGTGGGCGTCGATGACACGAAGGAGAGCCCCATGGCATCCACTACCGATATTAAGAACGGCGCCGTCCTGAAGATTGACGGCAACCTCTGGTCCGTCGTAGAGTTCCAGCACGTTAAGCCCGGTAAGGGCGGCGCATTCGTCCGCACCAAGCTGCGCAACGTTACCTCCGGCAAGGTCGTCGACCGCACCTTCAACGCTGGCGCTAAGATCGAAACCGCAACCGTTGACCGCTCCGACTACCAGTACCTGTACCAGGACGGCGACGACTACGTCTTCATGGACATGAAGACCTACGACCAGATCAACGTTCCCGCAACCGTTGTCGGCGACGCAGCAAACTACATGCTCGAATCCCAGACCGCAACCATCGCAATGCACGAGGGCACCCCCCTGTACATTGAGCTGCCCGCATCCGTGGTCCTCGAAATCACCTACACCGAGCCCGGCCTGCAGGGTGACCGCTCCACCGGCGGCACCAAGCCCGCAACCGTTGAGACCGGCTACGAGATCCAGGTTCCCCTGTTCCTGGAGACCGGCACCAAGGTCAAGGTTGACACCCGCACCGGTGAGTACCTCGGTCGCGTGAACGACTAATGAATTCGCGTACGAAAGCCCGATTGCGCGCCCTCGAAGTGCTCTTCGAGGCGGATCAGCGCAACGAAGATTATATTGAGGTACTCCGCCGCCGCCGACTGTACACGGTAGCGCAGATCTCTGCATACTCTGAGGAAATCATTCGTGGCGTCCGCGACCACGATGAAGAAATCCGCGAGTTTGTGGAGACTTACGCCCGTGACTGGTCCTTCGAGCGTATGCCCGCCGTGGACCGTGCCGTGCTGCGTATTGGCACTTGGGAGCTTCTGTACAATGATGAAGTTCCGGATGCTGTCGCAATTTCTGAGGCTGTCGGTCTGGCGCGTGTGCTGTCCACGAATGAATCTCCGAAGTTCGTGAACGGTCTGCTGGATAAGCTCCGTCAGGTGAAGCCGACCCTGCTCGCGTAAGACGTCCCGCCGCGGCCTGCCCGCCAGCTTATGGCTGGTTGGTTTGCCGCTGTTGAGGATGCACCCGCAGTGGAGCGTACGTGAAACCCCCGCCGTACTGTAGTTCGCTACAGGACGGCGGGGGTTTTCTGTGTCTACTAGGGATGCGTAGCGGGTGCGCTCGCAGGGTTTGGAAGGTAGGCGAGGCTTCACCGGAGCCCGTGGGTAGGGCTGGTGGTAACAGGCGAGGCTTTACCGGACAACGCGGGCGGGGGAGTGCCCCCTCTGCGGCGCTGGGCGCCTTTGAGAGGGAAAACTCCGTTTTTGTGTTCCAGGTTCGGTAAATAGCAGAAGCCCCAGGTTAGAAATGTTTCTAACCTGGGGCTTCTCTGTTTTATCTAGCGGCTACTGAACTAGAACACATGCTCTTCAGCTCAGACAAACCGTTTCGGGTAGGGCAGAAAGAAACTAGGACTCTTCGCCGGCTTCGTCCTGCTGCGCCTGCTTGGCTTGGCTTTGAACCTCGAGGTACACAAGGTCGGAGAGCATAGTGAGCATCTTGGCGCGGCGGTGAGGGTTCTCGAAGAACTTATCCGTGATGATGCTCTGAGTATCTTGATGGTCGAGCACCGCATCGGTGACTGCTGCTTCCAGCGTCTGAGACTCACGGAACTGTTCCTTGGTATTTGCGCTGGCCTGGTTCCTGAGGTCTTCGTTCTGTACAAGAATCGTGACCACACCCTGCACCCATGTTTGTACTGAGTCGGGGTCGAAGTCTTCGTCCTCGAACAGAGCGTTGATTTTATCGAGAATGTCAGCCCAAGCAGCCAAGTTTGGATCGTGTGAGCTTCCTCCGCCGACTCCCATGGGCTTAAGCTTTTTACCCTCGCCAGTGAGGCGAATTGCACCTTCACTCTTACGGGTCTGCTTAATGTGGGTCAGCTCGATGCTGCTGAAATCAAACTTATCCGGAGTCTTGCGGCCGGTAAGCCAATGGCGTAGATGACGGAGGAAGAGTGCCAGCTTTTCCAAGTCAGTATCCCGGTAATCCACAATCTGCGAAAGAAAATCGTAGAGGCGCACGAAAGAGCTAACGTCCTTGCGGAACAGGTCAAGATTATCAATCTCGGCCTTATCTTCGTCCTGCACTGCCTGGACATAACGGTCGTTGAACCTGTCGGCAGCGCGCTTCAACAGCGCAGTGTGCTTCCCATGATTCTTTTCAAAAACATAGAACCGGATAAACTCTTCAACATCATCCCGCGTGTAGATTCCTGCGTACTCAAGCTTGCGATCCAGGTCGTGGACCTTATTCGGGTCGGTGGGCTCGAGGATTTCGG
>ENA-OWLE01000220-OWLE01000220.1-metagenome-genome-assembly--contig:-NODE-220-length-11990-cov-5.124927_pt1 | contig 11990 bp, 6 predicted proteins | sample MGYA00245345_ERZ651094 | MGnify/ENA primary metagenome ERZ651094 (study PRJEB26857, sample SAMEA4031770) | metagenome | biome: human; feature: oral; material: saliva | place: Philippines | collected 2014 | study... | reverse complement strand
CGCCAGCAGGGGGCGCCAGCAGGGCGGCGTCAGGCCAGGGGCCACGACGGGGCCCTGCCCGCCGCCTCGCCCGTGCCGTCTCCCCCGCGCAGCAGGTCCGCGACCCACGCGCGACCCGCGCGGAAGGCCTCGTCCGTCGTGCCGGGGATGACCTGCGCGCGCACGCCGTCGACGCGCGGGTAGGAGCCCATGAAACGCACCTCCGGCGAATAGCGGTGCAGGCCCACGAGGGCCGCCTGGACGCGCTCCTCGCGAATGTGGCCGACGATGTCAATGCTGAACGTGTAGTTGCCGAGGCCATCCCCGCTGGGTCGCGACTCGATACGCGACAGGTCGACGCCGCGCGCCGAGAACTGTTCGAGGAGGGTCAGCAGAGCGCCCGACTCGTTGACGGGCAGGGCCACCTGGATGGTCGTCTTGTCCGCGCCGGTGGGCGGGGGGACGGCGCCGGGGCGCGCCACCAGGACGAAGCGCGTGACCGCGCCCGGGTTGTCGGCGACGTCCTGGTAAAGGGCCTCGAGGCCGTAGGTGTTGACGGAGACCGCGTTACACAGGGCAGCATCGAAGGAGGCGTCCCCGTCCGAGAGGAGCTCGGCGGCCGCCGCCGTCGACGTGGCGGGCACGTGGATCGCCCCCGGGAAAGTTTCCTCGACCCATCCGCGGCACTGCGCCCACGCGTGGGGGTGCGTGCCGATGCGGCGGATGTCCTCGGCGCGCGTGCCCGGCAGGACGGCGAGCTGGAAGACGACGTGCACGTGCATCTCGGCGACGATGACGAGGGGGTCGCCGTGGGAGAGGGAATCGAGCGTCGCGTTGACGCCGCCCTCGATGGAGTTTTCGATCGGGACGACGGCCCGGTCGGCCTCGTCGCGGCGCACGGCCGCGAGCGCCTGCGGGGCGCTCGTCATGGGCAGGAGGACGGCTCCGGCGGGGGCGACCTGGTGGACGGCCTGTTCGGTAAACGTGCCGAAGGGGCCGAGGAAGGCGATGCGAAGCTTGTCACCGAGGGGCGCGGGGCCGGGGATGTTCGTCGTCATGGTGTCAAGGGTATCGACACGCCCCGGGGCCCGGCATTCGCACGGGCGCGCCAGCTGCGCATTGTGGCCTATCGCGCGGGGTAGGGGGATGCGGGCGCGCCCGCATCCCTCGCGCGCCTCGTCGTAACAGGCGCGCTGCTACTCCTGGCGGGACTTGATCCCGTTGGCGAAGGCCTCATGGCCGCCGCCGGGGGTGACGTCGCCGCAGGCGGTGATCTTCCACAGCTTCGCGGTGCCGCCCGCGTCGACCAGTTCGAAGCCCGTGGACGTGTCGACCCCGTACAGGCCGGGGCTGCGCGAGGAACGCATGAAGTTGTAGTAGGCGCCGTCTTCTTCCTCGTAGAAGTGGGTGATGCCGAGCTCGCGCACGACCTCGCACACCTCGGGGTCGGTGGCGATGTCGTGGAAGCGCTGGGTGAGGACCCGCTGGGAGGCGACGTCCGCGTTGGCGGTGGTGAGCTGCGGGAAGACGGCCTTACGGCCTCCGAGCAGCTCGGAGTATGCGGCTCCGGCGATCGGGTCGCCGAGGATGAGGGCGTCGGGCGCGGTCGTGTACTTCATGCGCCTGAGCATGGCAAGTTCGCCCTCGGTGGCCATGCCGGGCTTACCCAGGCGCGTGGGATCGTAGACGGAGGCGACCGCGGAGTTGCGCGCGTCGATCGCGCCGAAGCCGGACAGGATGAGGATAAGGGCGCCGACTCCCACCTGGATGGGCCAGCGGGGCGCCTCGACGTTGGTGTCGGCGCCGCGATCGTGAAGGATGCGGCGCAGCGAGGAGGTCCACGCCGCGTGGATGACGTGGACGATGGCCGCGAAGCCCACAGCCATGAGGACGGTCAGCGCGATGTCTTCGACGCCCATGATGCGTCGGGCGTCCTTGTACCAGGGGGCCAGCAGGTAGGTTCGCAGCGCGGAGTTGGGCGCGTATGCGAGCCCGGTGAGGGCGGCGAGGATCAAGTAGGAGACGAGGGGCCACGCGGGCATGGGCGCGGCTTTCTCGTCGGTCGAGACGGGGCGCGACGAGGCCCGGGTGCCCTCGGCGTCATCGGTGCCCTCGGCGTCATCGGTGCCCTCGGAAAGCCCCGCCTCGGCGGCCGCACGTTCGAGGGGATCGCGGCGGCGCAGGAGCGTGCCCAGGCGCGCGGTCACCGCGATGCCCGCGATGAGGAGGACCGTCTGGAGAAGGGCCCACTGGGCGGTGGCGGCGGTGCTGGCGAAGGGCGGGTAGGGCACGAAGGCGTGCGCGAAGGCCTCGCCCCAGCTACTTCCGGCTCGCGGGTACTTGCTCATCGCCTGAATCTTGGGGGAGGCGAGGGCGATGAGGGGAAGTGCGACGACGGCGAGGCCGACGGCCGCCCAGACGATGGCGAGGAGTTGGCCGCGCCCGTCGCGCCCGAGGGCGGCGCGCGCGAAGGACACGATGGACGCCAGGAGGGGCGCCACGAGGAAGGCGAGGAGGGAGAAGGCGGCGCTCGGGTGGGCTCCAACGAGGCCGAGGCACCCGATGGCGAGGAAGACTCCCTGCGGGATGCGGCGGGCGAAGGAGCGCAAGCCCTCCCCGTCGCTCAGGTCCGACGCGAAGCGTCGGCCGGCGACGATGGCGGCGGCGGCGAGGCCGGGAACGAGGACCGTGCCCGTCGCGTTGGGCCACTGGTTGTACATGGTGAGCGCGTCGGCGGGCATGTTCAGGAGCGTGCCGGCGATGACCGGGGCGGCGAGGAGCGCGCTGCGCGACGCGGTGAGCACGGAGACGAGGGCGGCCAGGCCGATGACCCACACGGCCATGAGGGCCAGGGAGGAGACGTTGGCGGTCTGGACGACCGAGTCGTAGCGGGCGAAGAGCGCGACGAAGGCGTGCCAGCCCGTCGGATAGTAGACGCGGCGTCCCCCGTAGAGCTCGTGAAGTCCACCAAAGGGGCTGGCGTCCTTGCCGTAGAGGATCGCGTGGACGCCGTTCTGGTGGAAGGTCGGGTCCCACTGCTGGACCGGGTTGGCGGGGTCGGCTCCCCTGATGAGCGGCCACGCGGCCAGGAGGAAGCCGACGAGGACAGTGCCCCACGTGGCGGCGCGGATCGCGGCCTGCGCGGCGCCGATGGGGGCGCGCACGCCCAGGGCCTGACGCAACGGCACGCCGTTGAGGGCGAATCCGCCGTTCGTCCGGTGGAAGTAGCTCAGTGCCCAGGTGAGCGCGCCGCCGAGGGCACTGAGCCCAAGGACGGGCATGACCGTGGAGGGCTCCCACTCGATGTCGAAGGCCGGGTAGGCGACGGAGAGGAGGGTGATCAGGCCGAAGGTAAACGCGGGCGCGGCGCCGATCGCGACGAGCGACGAGCGCGAGCCGGCCCGCAGCCACATGAAGCCTGGCAGCACCAGGGCGACCATCATGGCCAGCAGGGTCGGGACCAGCATCCACCAGGCCAGCATGGCTTACTCCTTGTCGGAAGCGGCGCGGCGCTTGCCCACGATCTCGATGATGACGGGCAGGACCGACGCGAGGATGATGACGCCGAGGATCAGCGTCAGGTTGTCGTGCACGAAGGGGACGTTGCCCAGGAGCGCACCCACGAGGATGAAGCCCGCGCCCCACACGATGGCACCGAGCGTGTTGAAGGCCAGGAACTTCGGGTAGGGGTAGCGGGCGATGCCCGCGGCGATCGGGATGAAGGTGCGCACGAAGGGGATGAAGCGCCCGATGACGAGGGAGCGACCGCCGTAGTTCGTGAAGTAGTGCTCCGCCTTCTCCAGGTGCTCAGTCTTGAGGATGCGAGCGTCGGGCTTGAAGAAGCGGCGCCCCCACTTGGCGCCCAGGAAGTAGCCGATCTGCGCACCGATGAAGGCCGCGACGACGACGAGGAGGATGAGGGTCGGCAGGTGCAGTCCGAGGCGGTCGTGGAGCAGGCCTGCAGTGAACAACAGGGATTCACCGGGCAGCACCGGGAACAGGACACCCGACTCGATGAGGACGATGAGCATCGTTCCCCACAGCACCCACGGCCCCATGGCGACGAGGAGCGTCTCGGGATTTTTAAACCACTCGATAACGGTGTGCAGCATCGACGGATCTGATGCGGTCACGAGTGTCGACCAGGTCACGTTAGGGCCCTTTCCTGCCGGGAATGTATCACCCTAACCCTACCTTTGTTGACCGCGAATATAGGATAGGCAACATGAGGAAGCGCAAGGATTCACACGACGGCCCTCCGGTCGGGGACACGAACATCCTCTTCGTCCCCGATTCCTCCGCCGACCCCTCGACATCCGGGGTGGATGCCCTCATGGGAATGATCGACGAGGCCGGGGCACCCACTCAGGCTCCCCCGCCCCCGGAGGTCCCTTCCTCGGAGGCACGCACCGAGGTCATGGAGCCCGTCGTCACGTCGGACGCGACGACCGCGCCCGTCACCATGCCGCCTAGCATTCCTCCCAGCCACGCGGACGCCGACCAGGGAACCCCGGCCTCGTCGTCGAATGACGAGAGCGCGGCGGAGGCCACCACGGAAACCGACGCAGAGGCCACCACCGACGACAAGGACGCGGACACTGAATCCTCCCCGTCCCCAGCTACCGGGGAAATCGCCGCGAACCTGCCCGTGCGCCGCATGCGCCTGCCTCGCCCCGTCTACATCGCGGACCGCATCCTGAGCGTGCGTCACCGCCGCGAAGATCTCGTCGACGTCGTCCTCTCCCTCATCGCAATCCTCATCATCTGGACGATCGGCACGGTGGCCAGTGCCACTACACACGGCGTCACCATGGACGTCCTACAATTCCAGCTCATCCGCAAGATCCTGATCCTGCCCGTCAGCCTGGTCGAGGGCCTCATCATCCTGATCACGCCGATCCTCGTGATCATCTCCCTCGCCTTGCGCAAGCGCCTCCAGGCGATCATCCAGGCCCTCGTTACCAGTATCGTTGCGGCGATCGGTGGATGGATTATCGCCGTCCTGACCGGCCTCCTTCCCGCCTACCTGACCACCCCCCTGAGCGTGGACCGCGCGATCGCCACGCAGGGCCAGCAAACCGGCTTCGCTATCGCGATCAACCTGGTCATCGTCACCCTGTGCGCCCTCTTCACCTCCGCCGGCGAAGCCCAGTCCATGAAGGCGATTCGCTGGGGCTGGACGGGCCTCTGGATCATCCTGGTCCTGGGCGTCCTGCGCTCCTCGATGACCCTGCCCGTCGCCTTCATCTCCGTGTTCATCGGCCGCGCGTTCGGCTCCGGCTCGCGGTGGGTCATGGGATTCGACGACCAGCGGGCCAAGGGCGCCGCCCTCGTGGAGGCCCTCCTCGGTATCGGCATCACCCCCTCGCGCATCGTGCGCACCGACCTGGATACGTCGACCGAGCCCCTGTCCACGTGGGCGGTCGCGGAGAACGCCCGCGGGCGCCTCACCCAGATGCCCGCCGACCTGGGCGACATGGGCGTCACCGTCACGCGGCGCCCCGACCCCGACCACCACCGCCACTACCAGGTGTGGAGCGACACCGGGCTGGCCTATGAGCTCATCGTCATGGATCCGGGCCAGGAGCTGACGGGTACTCTCCTCGAGATGTGGAACAACCTGCGGCTGCGCGGCATCAGCAGGTGGGTGTCGCCCTCGCTCAAGGCGCAGGCGGAGCGCTCGTCGTTCACGACGCTGCAGGCCCTGCGCGCCGGCGTCTTCACCCAGGAGCCCATCGCCATCGCCTCGGCGAACGACTCCATCATCATGGTCCTGTCCGCCCTCCCGCCGACGACGCCGCTCACGGAGCTGGGCGAGCAGGCCTCGGACGAGGTCCTGGACCGCGCGTGGGAGCAGCTGCACTACGCGCACACCCGCGGCATTTCGCACCGCGCCCTCACGCCCGAGGCCGTCGTTGTCGATGCCTCCAACGACGTGTGGCTCCTCGACTGGGATTCCGGCGAGGTGGCGACCTCCGAGCTGAACCAGTCGATTGATATCGCCCAGATGCTGGTCCTCACTGCCCTGGCCGTGGGTCCCGAGCGCGCCCTCGAGGCGGGACGCCGCTGCGTCGGCGAGGACACGCTGATCGCGTGCGCGCCCGTCATCCAGAAGCCCGTCCTGCCTGCCTCGATCAACCAGCGCCTGCGCCGCTCCGACCTGCTGGGAGAGCTGCGCGCCGCCCTCGTGGGCGACTCCGAGGCCGAGACCGCGCCGACGGCCGACCTGCAGCGCTTCCGCCCGCGCACGATCTTCACGATCGCGGTGGCCTTCATCGCGGTCTTCATCGTCGTTTCCTCGCTGAACTTCAGCGATCTCGTCTCCACCGTCACCAGCGCGAACCCGTGGTGGATGGCGGCGTCCGCGGTGCTCGCGTGCCTCATTTGGGTGGGCTCCGCGGTGCCGCTCATCGCATTGTCTCCCGAGAAGCTGCCCTTCAAGGACACGCTGATCGCACAGGTTGCTGCCTCGATCATCACGATCGTCGCGCCTGCGGGCGTGGGGCCTGCAGCCCTGAACCTGCGCTACCTGCGCAAGCGCCACGTCCCCACGGCGATGGCCGTGACGACGGTGACGCTCATGCAGATTTCGCAGGCGCTCATCACGATCATCCTGCTGATCCTTGTCATGGTCAGCGCGGGCTCGTCCCTGTCCGTGTCCGTCCCCTACGGCACGATCCTCGCGATCGTCGCACTCGTCATGGTCGCTGTCGGCGTCATCGTCGCCGTGCCGAAGGTACGCCGCTGGATCTGGGCGAAGATTCAGCCCACCTTCCAGCAGGTCTACCCGCGCCTCCTGTGGATCGTCGGGCAGCCTCGACGCCTGGCGGCCGTGATCGGCGGCAACCTGCTCATGAACATCGGCTACGTGGGCGCCTTCTGGACCGCGATGGTGGCCATGGGCGGTTCCCTGAACTTCTCGACGGTCGCCATCACCTACCTGACGGCGAACGCGGCGGGGTCCTTCATCCCGTCGCCGGGCGGTATCGGTACGGTCGAAACGGCCCTCACCTCGGGCTTGACGGTCGCTGGCGTGTCGTCGTCCGTCGCGATCGCGACCGCCCTGCTGTACCGTCTCGTCACCTTCTACGGGCGGATCCCCTTCGGGTGGCTCGCCATGAAGTACATGGAGAAGAAGGATCTGATCTGACACGCAGGCGTAGTGGCTCAGACCCCACAGGTGGCACCCTGGGCCCCTCGATGCGCACGTTAACCCCACAGGTGGCACCCTGGGCCCCTCGATGCGCACGTTAACCCCACACCTCGATGCGCACGTTAACCCCACAGGTGGAGCATGGGCACCCCCGCCTACGCTCCACTAGTAGGGCCCAGCTGCGCAGAGAAGGGTTAACACGACCACCTGTCGGGCCCAGCTGCCCGCAGCAGCGCGATCCGCCCGCCCATTGCCACGCCAGCGCTTCGGGCGCCACCTGACCGATCGGGGCCGACCAGCAACGTGAGACACCGCGTTCCTGATCAATCGGGCACCCCGAACCACCACACACGCACAAACAACGGGATTACGTCTACTAACTTCTAATTTGAATCAAATTTGAAGCAACTGGACGTTTCGTCGCACCGTAAGATTCTCGTCCCCCATCTCAGTCATAACGACCGTGGCGCTTATGACACTCGCACTACGCGTCGATGCCCCGGACTCGGCGCGCCAGATCTGGAACCGCGTACCACTCGAAACTCCGGCCACGCTTGACACGCATCAGGTATCCCCCATCCTCAAGGCCACGCAGGTCGGCGTGCGCCGTCTGCAGCGTCACCCTGTATTTGTCCGCGTGCGCGGCTGCTGTCACAGTCATAGCGGAGTCCTTTAACGCTTGCTCGATGACCCCAATCTGTCGATTATTGAGCTCGGTAAGCCTCAGGAGATGCTTAACCTTGTCCATCTCCTTGGACTTTCTCGCCAGATACTCATGCAGCTCACGAATTGCTCGACACATGACCTCGGCGTGCCAGATGAGGAAGTAGGTGAGGTCCCCTTCATCCTGCTCAACCTCAAGGAACGAGCGGGCATACTGCGCGGGCGCTTTGCGCAGAAGCCTCGAGACAGGCACGAAGTCCATGAGGAAGAAGCCCTCACGAAGCATGACCCACTGGGCGATGACGCGGGCTGTGCGCCCGTTCCCATCGACGAAGTAATGGTCGTAGCCCATCATGAAATGAACGACGAGCGCCCTCACGAGGGGCGGCACATATTGCGACGCGTACTCCCCCACGCCATTGGCGAAGTCGCACAGACGCTGGAGCCGTTCGGGCAACTCCTCGACCGGCGGCGGCACATGCAGCAGTTGCTCATCGCCTTCACTTCCATAGATACGAATTCGCTCCTCACCCTGGCGCTGCAGGCGCCCTGCATCCTCCACCTCGTCGAGCGTTCCATCCGTGACGATACGATGAACCCCACAGATGAATTCAGGAGTGAGCTCCTCATCCAAGTGATCGCGCACGAATTCAAGGGCAAGGAAATTGTTCAGAATCATCCGCTCCGAGCGAGTGCGCGGATCCTTCTTTTCACGGAGCATCTTTTTCGCGTCACGCCGCGTCGTCGACGCCCCCTCCATCTGCGAGGAGGTGATCGCTTCTTCATACAGGGAGTTGATCAGGTACCTATCCCTCATCCCCTGCGTCGCCACCTCTCCGGGCAGCTCCACCTGACCGCGCGCCTGCGCCGTAATCTCCTCATTCAACCGCAAGAAGCGATCTGGGAGATTGAACGTCAAGCGCGTCCCATCCGTCATGATGAAGGGAGTGGGCCGGGCCGATGAAGCGCGCGCAGTACGCACGGCGTACCACCACTCCTCACGCGTCAGTCCCTCTGGCACCGGCTCGGCGCGGAAGTAATACTCCCACGGGCGATACTCTGGATCATCCAGTCCGCCAGCGAGGGCACGAAGAACGGAGACACGCCGCTCATCATCCGCGTTCGTCAAACTGGCAATGACGCGTTCGCGCAGCTCGCCAAGCCGATAGGGCGGAGGGACGGGAGTCTTCATAACTACTCCGTTCACACAAGTTTCAAATTACTTCTAATTTTATCTTAATTTGAAGCAAGTAGAAACACAGGCGCATCAGGTCGCAGGATTCCACGTTCGAAGAACGGCGCTCACCCCCCGCCTCGCCCGCCGCCGCGGCGCTACTGCACGCGCATCTCGCCCTCGATCGCCGCCAGCTTCACGCCGCTCACGGCCCGGATCGCATCCAGCGACCCGGCGGGCGCGCGCAGCGCGTAGCCCTGGAAGACATTGCGATACTCGCGTTCCACGGTCACGGAGGCGCCCGGGAAGGACGCGGCTACGGCCTCGTTGATCGAGGCGAGCGTGGCCTCGCGGTCCGCCCCCTCCTGAAGGTGCACGACGATGACGACGAGCCGCGCCGGATCGTCGTCGCGACTCGGCGCGCCCGAGGCCCCCTCTCCGCTCTGCCCGCCCTTCGGGGTCAGCGCGGTGTCGGCGTCGCCCGCGGGCAGGGACGAGGCCGTGGCCCCCGGGGCGGACTGGGGAACCCCGGCGCCCGGGCCGGACTCGCCGGCGGAGGGCGGCGTCGACGCGCCGGAGGAACAACCCGCGACCGCGAGCACGCACGCGCCCGCCAGGAGGACGGCTGGCTTCTTCAAGGACATGAGCGCTCCTCACCCGGCCACCGCGGATGCGGCGGCCTGCTGACATCTCCAACATAGCGCAGCGCCGCCCTCACCGGGGCGCGACGGCCTCCCCTACTCGCGGAGCATACGTGTGGGCCCGGGACGCTCGCGGTGAGCGGTCCCGGGCCCAGGCCTCGTGAGTCAGAAGCAACCGGCCAGCGTTAGCGCTGCCAGACTCCCGACTCGTCGAAGGTGTAGACGCGACCATTGATCGTGTGCGTGCCGGTGAACATTGCTCCGTCCGGCCCCAGGTAGTACCAGGAACCGCCCAGGTTCACCCAGCCGGTCACCATCGCGCCCGAGGCGTTCAGGTAGTACCAGGAGCCGCCATCGTTCACCCAGCCGATCGCCATGACCCCGTTGGCGTGCAGGTAGTACCAGGAGCCGCCGTCGGCCAGCCAGCCGGTGGCCATGACCTTCGTGGCGGGGTCGAGGAAGTACCAGTAGCCGCCGTCGCGCACCCAGCCGCCCACGAGGGCGCCCTCGGAGTCGGCGTACACCCACGTTCCATCGGCGCGCTTGAGGAAGCCGGTCATCATGTAGCCGGACGGCCCGAACTGGTAGTCCACGCCATTGATCGTGAACCAGCCGGCCTTCAGGTAGTCGGTCCCGTTCGCGCACACGTACCACCAGCCCACAGCATCCTTGGCCCAGTGACCGCCCTCGGGGTTGGTGCACGGCAGCGTGACACCGGGGTTATCGGTCGGCAGGTCCACCGTGACAGCCTCAGAGTGGTTGAGCCCGTAGTCCCACGCCAGCAGATACGGGTGGGCGATGACGGAGCCGGAGCCACCCTGGTCGGTCCATGCCTGAGAGATGTCGGACATGGGGATCTCGAACTCGTAGCGGTACCTGCCGTCGTCGCCCTTGACACCGTCGGTGTCAGAGAAGACGTGGCGGTAGAACCACAGGCCGTCGGCCGGGTCGTGCAGGTCGATGCCGGCCACGGGATTGTTGTCGGTGACCGTGACGAGCAGGCGGGCGTTGCCGCCCTCCTCCGTGTACTCCAGGGTGGGGACCTCGGGGGCGGTCGTGTCGATGCTGAAGTTGTACGAGATCGACTGCTCGGCCTGCGAGGGGCCATCGTTGGTTGCCGAGATCCTCAGCGTGTAGTCGCCGTCGGGCAGGTTCTTGTACGCCTCGGAGCGCAGGTCCAGGGACGTGGGCTCGTGGCCGTCCTCGACCCAGGTCATCTTGCCGGTGCTGGGGTTGACGCCGGACTTCCAGGCCTGGTGGGTCACGTACGAGGCGACGGATTCACCGGCGGCGTTCGTGTACACGGTGTTGAGCGTGTGGACGCTGCGCAGGGTGCCGGTGCGCGGTTCGAGGACCGTGGGAGCGCCCGAGGCCTCGGCGCGGGAGAGGACGTAGCGGTCAGCCTTGGGCGTGCCGGTGCGCGCGTCGGCCTTGACCAGGGGGTTGTATCCCAGCAGCTGGCCCGTGGTGCCGTTGTAGATGCCCGAGGCCAGGGTGTGCGCTCCCCCGTCGGAGGCGAGGGCGTCGAAGATGGGGGCCTTGCCCCAGTCGCCGTAGAAGCCGGCGTAGGGCACGGTCAGGTCGGGCTGACCGTCGGTCTTCGAGGTGAGGCGCACGAAGCCGTCGAGGAACGTGCCGTTGGGCGCATTCTGCGCGACGTAGGAGGCGAACTCGCTGCCCGGCGTGACGTCCACGCCGACGGTGGCCTCGCCCGAGGCGGGGACGGTGATGGTCGCGCCTTCGCCGGTGCCGCTCACGGCCGCGCCGGAGTAGGCGATGTCCACGCCCTTGCCTCGCCAGTCGGAGGAGTGGCCGGTGAAGAACCCATCCTCAACGATCTCGGAGAGCGCCTGCGTGTTCAGGGCGTAGGTGGCCGGAACGCCGGAGAGGTTGTGGAGGGTGATGTCGAAGTGCCATCCCTTGGTCCCATCCCCCAGGTCGGCCTTGGGTCGGGAGGACTCGGGGGCGCCGACGACGGTGGGGTACACGGACGAGGTCGTGGCAGCCAGGACGTTCACCAGGCCCGCACCCTGCTTGCGCGGGGAGTACGGGTCGCCGGTGTCCTGGAGCGGGTCAGCGATGGGAGCGGCCGTGCCCATGATGAGGTTCTGGACGACGTCAACCTTCTCGCGCGCGCTCATCGACGCGAACAGCGGATCATTCTGGACGCGCTGCAGGACGACCGCGCTCACGCCGGCCATCTGCGGGGTCGCCATCGAGGTGCCGGACATGAACTCGTAGGTGCCTCCGGGCACCGCGGAGTAGATGTTGCCGCCGGGTGCGGCGACCTCGGGCTTGAGGCGCAGGTCGGGGGACACGCCCCAGGAGGAGAAGCTCGACATGGAGTACTTCGAGCTGGGGGGTACGACCTTGCCGGGGG
>ENA-OWLE01000215-OWLE01000215.1-metagenome-genome-assembly--contig:-NODE-215-length-12073-cov-12.359211_pt1 | contig 12073 bp, 9 predicted proteins | sample MGYA00245345_ERZ651094 | MGnify/ENA primary metagenome ERZ651094 (study PRJEB26857, sample SAMEA4031770) | metagenome | biome: human; feature: oral; material: saliva | place: Philippines | collected 2014... | reverse complement strand
TCTGCGCCTCGTACGCGCGAACCTCAGCTAACATCTCTGCGGCGAGCGCATCGACCGTCTCACGGTCGTACGGGCGAAGAGCGTACAGCTCCTCCACGACCGACGTAGCCATCTTAGAGGACCACGCCCAGGCGTGCCGCCAGGATATCACGCACCAGCGCGCCACCGCCGACGGTGGTGTCTGCCAGAGCCTTCACAGCCCACGCATCCACAGCCGCCAACGCCGCCGGTGCGTTCAGATCCTCGCCGAGCGCCTCACGCACAGCAGCCAGCAGCTCAACCGCCGCCTCATCCGTGACACCTTCAGAACCCTCACGACCCTCAGCCACAGACACCGCATGACGGTAAGTATCCAGGCGAGCCTTCGCGTGCTCCAGCAGCTCATCAGTCCAGAACCAATCCGAACGGTAATGCTGACCCATAATCGCCAGGCGCACCGCGTTCGCATCCTCACCGGCTGCGCGCAGACGCGAAACCAGCACCAGGTTGCCGCGGGACTTGCTCATCTTGTGGCCGTCCAAACCGACCATGCCGGTGTGTGCGTAATGCTTAGCGTGCGGCCGTGCAGACACAGCCCACGAATGGCCCGCACCCAAATCGTGATGCGGGAACGTCAGGTCGTTACCGCCCGCCTGAACGGTCAGCGAACCATCCACAAAACGGCGAGCAATCATGGTGCACTCGATGTGCCAGCCGGGGCGGCCCGCGCCCAGCTCGCCGGCATCCCAGCTCGGCTCGCCCTCACGCTCAACACGCCACAGCAGCGGATCCAACGCGTCACGCTTACCGGCACGGTTCGGGTCGCCGCCGCGCTCAGCAAAAATCTCCAGCATCTCATCACGGCTCAAGTGGCAGACCTCGCCCGGTGCCCACGAGTAGCCCTCAGCGTTCGCGGGCAGCTCACGCACAGCCTTCAAGTCCAGGTACACGTCACCGTCAGGATGCACCACACCCTGCTCATCCGTGAAACCGGGCACGCGGTACGCCAGGCCGCGGCGCAGCAAATCCTCAATGAGCGGGAACAGCCACTCAATGGACTCCACCACGCCCACATAGTGTGCCGGCGGAATCACGTTCAGCGCCTTCATGTCGGTGCGGAACAGTTCCGTCTGATCCTCAGCCAGCTCACGCCAATCAACGTTCGTGGCGGTCGCACGCTCAAGCAGCGGGTCGTCCACGTCGGTCACGTTTTGCACGTAGGTGACGGGAACACCGGCGTCCAGCCAGGCGCGGTGCAGCAGGTCAAAAGCAACATAGGTGGAGGCGTGGCCCATATGCGTCGCGTCGTACGGGGTGATACCGCAAACGTACAGGCTCGCCGCCTGATCCTCCTGAACCTGAACAATCTCACCAGCCGCAGTATCAAAAATACGCGGCAGCGCAGCCTGACCGGGCAGAGTCACAGAGGCGGGGGCATCCCAAGCTCGCATGGGTTTCCTTTCCGTAAAAACGCCCACAACCGGTGGACGCGCCACACCCACCGCCCAACCACAGGGCATGCGGGTGCCAAAAAATCTACTCCAATAAGAATACCCGCCCGTGAGAAACTCACGGACGGGTATGTCATATCACGCTGAGGGCTAAAGCCTTAGAACGCCGAAGAAGTAGCGTTCAGAACGCCAGTGCCCAAACCAATGAAAATCAGGATACCGAGCGCGATGCGGTACCAAATGAAAATGCCGTAGGACTTCGAAGACACGTACTTCAAGAACCAGCCGATCATCAGGTAACCCACCACGAACGCAACCAGAGTCGCAACGATAGTCGACGGGATACCGTAGTAGCCGGTCGCCTCAGCACCAGTGAACACCTTGAAAGTCTTGTACAGACCAGACATGAACACTGCCGGCAGCGCCAGAAGGAACGAGTAACGAGCCGCAGCCTCACGGGTGTAACCCATGAACAGACCCGCGGTAATCGTACCGCCCGAACGGGAAACACCCGGGACCAGTGCCAGCGCCTGCGCGAAACCGTACAGAATACCGTGACGGACAGTCAGGTCCTTCAGCTCACGCTGCTCACGGCCGAAACGGTCCGCAAGACCCAGGAACACCGCAAAGACAATCAGCATGGTCGCCACAATCCACAGACTGCGGAACTGCGTGTCAATGTAGTCTTCCAGCAGCAGGCCCAGAACGCCGATGGGCAGGGAGCCGATAATAATCAGCCAACCCATGCGGGCATCCGGGTCGTTACGCGGTACGCGGCCGGTCAAGGATCCGAACCAGGACTTCAGGATGCGAACAATATCGCGCCAGAAGAAAATCAGAACCGCAGTCTCAGTACCCAGCTGGGTGATTGCGGTAAACGCAGCGCCCGGGTCAGCCCTCTCCGGCAGGATCTGGCCAACAATGTTCAGATGCGCCGATGACGAAACCGGCAGAAATTCGGTAAGGCCCTGAACGAGGCCCAAAATAATTGCTTGAATCCATTCCACGCATTCAAGGATACAGGAGGCGCGCCCGCCCGGGGCGGTTCGCGGAAGGTGATATGGAACTTCCGCAAACTGCCCCGTCCACACTGTGAAACGCTCGGGGGCTCTTTTGCAGGCACCCGATTAAAAACACAAGGGGCAGGATACAACCCACATGGATGCATCCCACCCCTACACAAAAGCGATTGGTTAACCGACTCGCTTAAGCCTGACGCTCATCACGCAGCGCACGGTTCACAGCCGAAATCATCGCCTTCAACGCCGCACGAGTAGTCGAGCTATCCACGCCAATACCCCACAGCACGCGAGAACCAACAGCAGCCTCCACATAGCAGGCAGCGTTAGCAGTCGACGAAGACGACATCGTGTGCTCCGAATAATCCATCACGCGAATATCCACGCCCTCACCCGAAAGGATGTTCTGCAGAGCATCCACCGGGCCGGTACCCGAAGCAGAACGAGTGTACGTGTGGCCATCAATATTCAGACCGACACGCAGAGTGGTCGCACCAGTATCAGCCGAATCAATATTAATCGACTCAATACGGTATTTACCCCAACGCTTTTCAGAATCAGTAGCGGGCAGGTACTCATCCGCGAAAATGTTCCACAGCTTCTGGCTGGTCATCTCGCCACCCTCAGCATCAGTACGAGCCTGAACAATCTTCGAGAACTCAACCTGAGCACGACGCGGCAGATCCAGGCCGTGATCCTGCTTCAGCAGGTACGCCATACCGCCCTTACCGGACTGCGAGTTCACACGAATAATCGCCTCATAGGTACGACCCAGATCGCGAGGATCAATCGGCAGGTACGGAACCTCCCAGTACACCTCATCCACGGTCTTACCCGCCTCAGCAGCGGTACGCTCCAGAGCCTCAAAGCCCTTCTTAATAGCGTCCTGATGCGAACCAGAGAACGCGGTGAACACCAGGTCGCCACCATACGGCGAACGCTCGTGCACCTTCAACTGGTTGCAGTACTCAACAGTCTTACGGATACCGTCAATATCAGAGAAATCAATCTGCGGATCCACACCCTGGGTGTACATGTTCAGACCCAAAGTCACCAGGTCAACGTTACCGGTGCGCTCGCCATTACCGAAGAGGCAACCCTCAATACGGTCAGCGCCCGCCAGGTAACCCAGCTCAGCAGCAGCCACGCCGGTACCGCGGTCATTATGCGGGTGCAGCGACAGCACAATGTGCTCGCGGTGGTTCAGGTTGCGGTTCATCCACTCGACCGAGTCGGCGTACACGTTCGGGGTAGCCATCTCAACGGTAGCGGGCAGGTTCACAATCAGCTCGCGGCCGTTCTGGCCAATCTCCAGCTCCTCAGCCACAGCGTTCACCACGCGAGCCGCATACTCCAGCTCAGTGCCGGTGAAAGACTCGGGCGAGTACTCGTAGATGACCTTCGTATCAGAGACCATCTGCTCCTCGTACTTGCGGCACAGACGCGCACCCTGCAGGGCGATATCCAGCACACCCTCCTGATCCTGGTTGAACACCACGCGACGCTGCAGCACGGAGGTCGAGTTGTAGAAGTGCACAATCGCCTGTGGTGCACCCTCAATCGCCTCAAAAGTACGGGCAATCAGGTGCTCACGCGCCTGCACCAAAACCTGAATGGTCACATCCGAAGGGATGTGGCCGTCCTCAACGAGAGTACGCACAAAATCAAAGTCAGTCTGCGACGCCGACGGGAAACCAACCTCAATTTCCTTATAACCCATCTTCACCAGCAGCTTGAACATCGCAAGCTTACGGTCGGTGTCCATGGGGTCAATCAGCGCCTGGTTGCCGTCACGCAGATCCACTGCGCACCAGCGCGGAGCCTTCTCAATGACCTTATCCGGCCAGGTGCGGTCCGGCAGGTCAACAACAATCTGCTCGTGGAAAGGGCGGTACTTGTGTACCGGCATGGGGCTGGGCTTCTGGTGGTTTTTCATGATGAATTTCCTGTTGGTTGGTCCGTCTCGCTCTACCCCAAATGTGGGGCTCGTACCGTGCCGGGTATCGGTCCCCGGCAGCCGTGGTCAAGGCGGTGCATCAGAAAGGATGCGAAGGTGAGATGCCGCGTCAAAAAGCCGGAACGGTTGCGGCAGATTCTAGCGTGCCCCGTTCCGGCGAATAAGCAGCAGGTTCACTGCCTGGCGGGTAACCCCGCGCATGCTCTCACCGACAATAGTCATACCTCCACGCTATCACAGGCGCCGGAGGCGGTGGCACAGCGCACGGAGTGCCGTCCATCATCTGGAAAGAATTAACGGCAAAGGGGCGTAGCCACCATTTCTGGCGCTACGCCCCCCTTCACTCAATATTCACGCATCTGCCCTGTGTCTTAGTTAGAGCTGCGTCCTAGCTACAACCTAGTAGGCGAAAGCAGTCTGGCACTTGTTCTGATCAGCAGTCTGACCGGTCGCGTTACCCGCAATCGCAGACTCCTGCTTCTCCATCGCCTCACCGGACGGGAAGTCAGTACCGATAGTCACCGACACACCCAGAACCTCTTCGGTCGCCACCACGCGGGTCACATTCAGCTTCGCGGCGATTTCCTTCGCCTCCGCCTCGTAACCGGTCGAGTAGAACACCGTGGTGAAGTTCGTCGGGCTAGCGGAGGTACCCGGAGTAACATCCGAGTATCCCAGACCCTCAATCACCGAAGCGATCGTAGCCGAGCGGCCATCCAGACCGGTCGCGTTGTACACGCTCACCGGAACCGTACGATCCAGTTGAGCCGCAGCGGCAGAAGTAGCCTCAGCAGCCGGAGCCTCCTCCTTCAGCGACTTATCATCACGCAGACGCTGGAACACATTCGCAGCATCCGCAGAAATCTGCAGACGGTTCGCGTCCTGGCTCCACGGCTCAGTCGGCACCGTCGCAAACACAACATTCGACAGGTCCACGCCACCAAGAGCCGCACCAACACCCACCAGAGTGCTGATATTACCCAGGTCCTTATCCACCGTCACGTTCTGAGTAATCGCCTCAGCAATGTTAATCAGACGGCCCGGATTCGACAGGGTACCCTCGCTCTTCACCTTACGCAGCAGCGAAGACAAGAAGCCCTGCTGAGCCTGAATACGACCAATATCGGAACCATCCGAGAAACCGTGGCGGCTACGCAAGAACGCAAGAGCCTGCTCACCCTCAACAGTAGAAGTACCCGCAGGAAGCTTCAGGCCACTGTACTCGTCATCAATCGGAGCATCCACACAGACCTGAACGCCGCCGACGACCTTCGACAGCTCCTTCACCGCGTTAAAGTCCACCAACATAAAGTGGTCAATATTCACGCCGGTCAGCTTACTGATGGTCGCCACAGTACAACCAGGACCACCGCGAGACAGAGACTCGTTAATCTGAACGTTCTCCTCAGCCGGGTACACGGTGCCGCTCTCAGGATCAGTACACTGCGGAACGTCAACCATCAAGTCACGCGGGAACGACAGCACGTTCACGTTCTTACGGTCCTTGCTGATCTGCAGAAGCATCATCACGTCCGCGCGAGCCTCAGAATTGCGGTCTTCCTCATCACCGTACGCCCCGTTATTACCCTTACGGGTATCGGAACCAATCACGAGAATGTCCAAGGCGCCGTTCTCCAGGCCGTCCTTGTAATTGCTGATGTTCAGCTCCTGAGTATGCAGATTATTGCGCATACGCAGAGCAACCACGCCACCAAAGCCAACAACAATGACGAGCATGCAAGCAGTAAGCAGAGCAATCCACTTATTGCGGTTTGAAGTCATCACCGTCGTGCGCATATGACGACCGGTACTTCGTAAACGAGGTGCCTGAGGCATACCTTTTCTCTTTCTGCCGGTGAGCAAGTGCTTTCTCAGAGTAACACTCTTCCCTATGAGCGCCGAATGAGAGTGAAAAGTTTCACCCGGAGGCACACGCATATTTCCGCAAGCCACCGGGTGAAACTCAGGATGCGCGACCACCCAAGGGTAGCCTCACGGGGCAGCCTCACGGGGCAGCCTCACGGGGCGATGCGCTCAGGAAAGCTACTAGAATCCCAGGCGGTTCAACGCACGCGCGTCAGACTGCCATTCCTTCGCAACCTTCACATGAATATTCAAATAAATGCGGGTACCGAGCATCGCCTCAATCTGCTCACGAGCCTTCGTACCAATCTTGCGCAGATTCGAGCCGCCCTTACCGATAATGATGTACTTCTGCGACTCACGCTCCACATACAGGTTCACGTGCACATCCAGCAGCGGATTATCCGCCGGGCGGCCCTCACGGAACTCCATCTCCTCAACCGTCACAGCAATCGAGTGGGGCAGCTCCTCGCGCGCACCCTCCAGAGCAGCCTCACGCACCAGCTCCGCGATGAGGGTCGCCTCCGGCTCATCGGTCAGCTCACCATCCGGGTACAGCGGCGGCGACAGCGGAGTGTACTGCGCCAGCAGATCAGCAACCGCATCCACCTGGAAATGCTTCACAGCAGACACCGGGATAATCGCAGCCCAGCCGCCCTTACCATCAACCGGCATCGGCTCAGAAACCTCACCGGCACGGCGCTTAGCCGCAGGGCCCGAACCCTTCGCGAAAGGTGCAGCATCATTCTTGCCGCCCTTACCCTTGGGGCCCTTACCCTTCTGCTTTGCACGATGCGCGGCGCGCTTAGCACGAGCCGCACGCTCAGCGCTCATAACCTCCTCGCCGAGCGCCTCAACAGCCAGCAGCTGCTCACGCAGCTCCTCAGAGCTCACGGTGTCAGCCTTCGTCACAATAGCAACCACCGGCTTATTGCTCGACGCCACCAGCTGCGAGGCAATGTAACGGTCACCCGGACCGATCTTCTCATTCGCCGGAATGCAGAAGCCCAGCACATCCACCTGCGAAAGGGTGCTTGCCACCAGGTCGTTCAGACGCTCACCCAGCAGCGTGCGGGGGCGGTGAATACCGGGGGTGTCCACCAGAATCAGCTGGTACTCGTCCTTGTGCACAATACCGCGGATCGTGTGGCGGGTCGTCTGCGGACGGTTCGAGGTGATAGCCACCTTCTGACCGACCATAGCGTTCGTCAAAGTAGACTTACCCGCATTCGGGCGGCCCACCAGCGACGCGAAGCCCGAACGGAAATTCTCCGGGTAGGTCGGCAGCGGGGTGCTCAAGTCCAGAGTGCTCAAATCGAGCGGGGTGTACTCCTGGTCCATGTGTTTCTCCTTATCAAATCCCGGGGTCAAATCCTGGGGTCAAACCCCGGGCGGGGTGTATGGGGTGCTAGCCTCATCTGCCTGCGCCTTTTCGGGGCGGAGCGGGGCGGCTGGCTCAAAGTGTGTAGTGTGTTGGGGAAGATGCGGCGTCTATGTTCGGTATCTAGCGTTCAATATCTAGCGGTTGCCGTGCTTATTGGTCGCTGGTTCAGCCTCTGCAGTATCTCCCGGAAGATCTGGATGCGCGTGCGGCTCAGTCACAGCGGGAGGCTCGGTATCCACGGTGAGAATGTCGGTGGCCTCAGACTTCAGGGAATGAGGCTCCGCAGAAGACTCCGGGGAACCTTCAGTGTTCTGCTGCTCATCCTGAGGCGGCTCGTACCACGCCTGCAGCATATCCACCTGGTGGCGGCGGCCCGAGGAACCAATCGCACGAATATGAATGCCGTCAATCTCAATCTCAGAACCGATAATCGGCACCATGCCCAGATGCTTAGCGAGCAGACCGCCCACCGTATCAACATCTTCATCGTCGAGTTCACGGCCGAAAATCTCGCCCAGCTCATCAATACCCAGACGGGCAGAGAGACGGAACGTGCCGTCATCGTTCAGCGTGTACTCGGGGCGCTCACGGTCGTACTCATCAGAAATATCGCCGACCAGCTCCTCGATCAGGTCCTCAAGGGTGATCAGACCGGCGGTGCCGCCGTACTCGTCAACAATAATCGCCACGTGCGTGGACTCGCGCTGCATCTCACGCAGCAAATCCATGGCGCGCTTCGACTCGGGCTCAAAACGAGCCGGGCGCATCAGCTCAACCACGGTCGGCAGGGCGGTACCCTCCGGCGACTCCGAATGCAGGATGAAGGCGCGCATCGCGTCCTTCAGGTAGAGCACGCCCAGAATCTCATCGCTCGAATCACCAATCACCGGCATACGCGAATAACCCGAACGCAGGAACAAGCTCAGCGCCTCACGCAACGGGGTGTCACGGCTGGCGGTGAGCATGTCAGTACGCGGAACCATGAGCGAACGGATGCGGGTATCGTCCATCTCAAAGACGGACTGCACCATCTGCGCCTCGTCGTCCTCAATGGTTTCAGCGTCGGAGGCGCGGTCCAGGAACTCGCGCAGCTCCTCCTCGTCGAACACACCTACCGGGGCTTCCGCCGAACGTTCCGGTGCCAGGCGCACGCTGAGCTTATCGAGCAGACCTGTCGCCGGGCTCAGCAGAACCGACAGGTAGTGCACCGGGCGAGCCAGCACACGAATCGACGCAACCGGGCGGTTACGACCCACCGAACGCGCCAGCACGTGCAGAATCGGGTAGCCCACCAGCGCAACAAGCACGAGGGTCAGCACGGCAGCGAGCGCGGGCACCTCGACCAGGTTCAGCAGGCAGGTCATGGTGGCGAGCACCGCGGTGGCTGCCGCAATGAGGCGGGTCAGGCGCAGCGGGTGCGTGTACGCCTCGGAGTCACCGTCGAGGGTGCGCTGCAGGACGCGGGCGCCGAGGGTGTCCGGGTGTGCCTCTACCGCCTCCTCAGCCTCGTTGTGCGGCAGGTAGGTGAACGCGGTTTCAGCGATCGCCGCGACCACGGTCAGGCAGAGCGCGAGAACGGCGAGGAGGGCTGTGAGTAGAATATCCACGCCGCTCCCCTAGTGTCGGGTTTCGACCGGTGCCGGGCGGCCCAGGAACTCTTCGAGGATGGAGCGCTGAATGCCGAACATTTCAGCTTCCTCTTCGGCGGTGCCGTGGTCGTAGCCGAGGCAATGCAGAATGCCGTGGGTGGTGAGCAGGCACAGCTCGTCCAGGGTGCTGTGGCCCGCATCTGCGCCCTGACGTGCGGCGACGGGCGGGCAGAGAATGATGTCGCCGAGCATGCCGCTGGAGGGGTTTTCGGGGGTTCCCGGTTCCAGCTCGTCCATGGGGAAGCTCATCACGTCGGTTGCACCGGGCAGGTCCATCCATTCGATGTGCACGCGCTCCATTTCGTCTTCGTTCACGATGGCGATGGACAGGTAGGTGTCATCGGCAAGGTGCATGCGCTTGAAGGCGTGCTCGACGAGGCGGGTGAGCACCTCGGTGTCTACCGCTTCGAAAGATTCGCGGATGAAAGCATCGGTTGCCGGGTCGGCACCGGTTGCGGGTTCTTCACAGTCGAATTCGATCTCTGCCACCGTTTAGCGTCCTTCCGGGGTGGTCTGTGCGTTGTTGGGGTTCTGCTCAGGGTTCTTTTCAGCGTTCTTTTCGGAGCCGCCGTTAATGCCGGCGCGGTCCAGTAGCTTCTCGGCTGCGGCCTCGATGGTGGCGCGCTTGACCTTGCGGTTGCGCTTGCGTTCCATTGCCTTCTGGTCTTCGCCCCACTGATCGTAGGCGGACACAATGTTCGACACCAGGGTGTGGCGCACCACGTCAGAGGATTCCAGGATGCTGAAGTGAATATCCTCAACACCCTGCAGAATGTTGCGCACCTGCTTCAGACCGGAGGCGGCGCCACCGGGCAGGTCAATCTGGGTGATGTCACCGGTAATGACCATCTTCGAGCCGAAGCCCAGGCGGGTCAGGAACATTTTCATCTGCTCGGCGGTGGTGTTCTGCGCCTCGTCAAGGATGATGAATGCGTCGTTGAGGGTGCGGCCACGCATGTACGCCAGCGGTGCAACCTCAATGGTGCCCGCCTCCATGAGCTTGGGGATGGTTTCGGGTTCGAGCATGTCGTGCAGCGCGTCGTAGAGCGGGCGCAGGTACGGGTCGATCTTCTCGTTGAGGGTGCCGGGCAGGAATCCCAGACGCTCGCCGGCTTCCACGGCGGGGCGGGTAAGGATAATGCGGTTCACTTCGTGGCTCTGCAACGCCTGCACAGCCTTCGCCATGGCGAGGTAGGTCTTACCGGTACCCGCCGGGCCGATGCCGAAGATGACGGTGTTCGCGTCGATAGCGTCCACGTACTTCTTCTGGTTAATGGTCTTGGGGCGAATCGTGGTTCCGCGGGTGGAGAGGATGCTGGTGGACAGCGAGTGCGCCGGGTTGCTCAGTTCGTCACCGAGCATGCCCATGAGGCGGTGAATGACCTGCACGGTAATCTGCGTGTCGTGGCTGGAAAGTACGCGCAGTTCGTTCAGCAGTTTAGCGGCGGTGTTGACGGCCTCGGAGGGGCCGGTGATGAGCACGTCCAGGTCCTTGGGGCGCAGGCTAATCTGCTCGAAGTAGTCCTCGATAATCGCCAGGTGCGCATCCTGCGGGCCGAGCACGGCAATCATTTCTGCGGCGCTCTTGAAGGATACGGTGCGCGCGGTCGATAGAGGTCGGGAGGTAGTCATATGGGCTCCTTGGCTAGTGATGTATTTACAAGTATAGATGTGCGTGATGCGCCACGCTCGGGGTGGGCTCTATCAGCTGGGTTCTAGCAGGCGCTTTTACCGGCTGGACTGTGCCGGAGCTGGACTTGAGCGGCGGCGCTCTACCGGCGGCGCTCTACCAGCGGCCCAGCACCACGTTCAGGGTGCACATGGCGGCGGACCCGGCGGTGGAGGAACGTAGCACCTCGTCACCGAGCAGCGCCAGGTGCGCGCCGGCGTCGGTGAAGAGCTGCACCTCACGGTCGCTAATGCCGCCTTCGGGTCCGACGAGCAGGTAGATTTCCTCGGGCAGGTTCTCTGCCTCGACAAGCTGGCGTGCCAGGGCGCTGAGGCGTTCGGTCGCCTGCTCGTGCAAGATGAACACGGCGGCGGACTGCTCGGAGCCAACAACTTTTTCGCCGGCAACTTCTTCGATGAGTTCCACCAGGTCGGCGGTGCTGTACAGGTCGTACACTTCGGGAATGAGCGCGCGGCGCGACTGCTTTGCCGCAGCGGTGACGGTGTTCTGCCACTTGGTGTGTGCCTTGGAGGCGCGCTCCCCCTTCCAGCGCACGATGGAGCGGTCCGCACTCCACGGAAGCACACCGTACACGCCCAGCTCGGTCGCCGTCTCGATGGCGAGCAGGTCGCGACCATCCTTCGCGAGCGCCTGCACCAGGTAGATGGAGGGCACGCTGCGTTCCTCGCGCAGCTCCTGCACCTGCACGCTCACGCCGTCCGCGTTGATGGAGGCGACCGTACCGAGTGCGCGGCGGCCGGTGCCGTCACCCAGGTCGATGCGTTCGCCGAGCTCAAGGCGCTTGACGAGGGCGTGCTTGCCCTCGGCGCCGCCGAGCGCGCAGGTGGCGCCGGGGGTGAGTGCGTCGTATTCTTCCGTGCTGATGTAGAAGATGGGGGCGCTCATGGTTCTCCTTGAGGTGCGGTGTGACAGCGTGGGAGTGTGTGGGTGGAGTGTGAAATAGGTGTGTTGCCTAGCGCGGTACGTTCAGCGCAGTGCTGACAGGAAAGCGGCGGGTGCGGGTTGTGTACCGCACCCGCCGCATCCTTAGCTTGGTGTAGGAATCCTACTTGAACTGCTCCTTCAGACGGGAGAAAAGACC
>ENA-OWLE01000214-OWLE01000214.1-metagenome-genome-assembly--contig:-NODE-214-length-12109-cov-4.728223_pt1 | contig 12109 bp, 13 predicted proteins | sample MGYA00245345_ERZ651094 | MGnify/ENA primary metagenome ERZ651094 (study PRJEB26857, sample SAMEA4031770) | metagenome | biome: human; feature: oral; material: saliva | place: Philippines | collected 2014... | reverse complement strand
GGTTCCATAGGGTGCGGTAACGTCCTTAGCTCAGGTGGTAGAGCCCTGGATTCACCGACTGGGACAAGTGGCACGGGTTCGAGTCCCGTAGGACGTACTTAACGCATCATATATGGTGTGTTGCAACTACTCGGGGGTGTAGACGCGAAACCCCCTGACCTCTTGAGTGGAACTCGCGTACCCATTCGAGAATGTCATAGTAATAATGTTGCCCGTATGAATGGGTGCCTTGTGCTGTGATAGCATCTTTAGCTCAGTTAGGAAGAGCGTCACCGGGGTGGTGGAGGTCACAGGTTCGATTCCTGTAAGATGCTCGGTAAGCTTCCTTTTTTACTTAACTCCTTTCAGGAAGCTTACTATAGGTACAAAGTGATAGGCGTGCTGGTGCTTTCGAGCCCTTTCAGCCAGTACGCCGCGCACCTTTAGCTCAGCTGGTAGAGCAGGCGGCTCTTAACCGCCGGGTCGTGGGTTCGAGCCCCACAGGGTGCACGGCTCAATGAGCCCTTTCTATTAAGGGGTCACCCCCCCCCGAGGGGGTGCCCGGTCTTGGTCTGTTAGCTCAGCTGGTAGAGCACCGCCCTGTCACGGCGGAGGTCGCGGGTTCAAGCCCCGTACAGACCGCGCGGCAACCCCCTGTGGGTGTTGCCACTATATAAGCCGTCGTATCCAAGTGGTTAAAGGAGGCTGACTGTAAATCAGTTGTCGTTCGACTTCGGGGGTTCAAATCCCTCCGGCGGTACGTAGCACACTCTAGGGTGTTGTATCCTCGCCTGTGAGAGACGGGGGAGGCTAAACGGACATTAACGTGTCAAGGCCAGGGTTGGCTTCGGTCAGCTTGAGGGTCACCGTCTAACAAAATGTTAGACCCACCCCATGTTCGTGGGGTAGGCTCTGAGATAGTGGACATAGTATGCGTTTCGCCCCTTTAGCTCAGTTGGTAGAGCAATGCCTTTACATGGCAGAGGTCACTGGTTCGAGTCCAGTAGGGGGCACTGTGTGTGAAGCCAAACGGTTAGGCGCTTGCTTGTGGCGCAAGTAGTAGCGGGTTCGAGTCCCGTCACACACCCCGCCTTCTTAGCTCAATTGGTAGAGCACCTGTCTTGTAAACAGGAGGTTACGGGTTCGAGTCCCGTAGGAGGCTCTTCACTGGAACAAAGTAATACTAGTTGATTTTGTTCTAGTGTTTATAAGTGGAAGCGTTACGTCTCCAAGGAAGAGCGACCCTTTGCGGTGGGTGCAGGCTCGGTACCTGCACGTTTCCACGTTTGGCTTGGTAGCATCTGGTGATGCGCCTGAACGACTTAGTATACATGACTGGTTACCTTTCCAAAGTTGGTGTTACAGTACTTGTTACTTCGTCGCCGGGAGACGGTGGTTTGATTCCGCCCCAGGCTTCTAAGGGAAATATACCCCTTGTTTTGGTTACACTCCACGTTTCTTAATCTTTCTTTCCGTGTGCGTGTACCTGAATGGTGGTTGTTTCTCTCTATTCTCTCGTAGCTCAATGGCAGAGCGGTCGCCTGTTAAGCGATTGGTTCCAGGTTCGAGTCCTGGCGGGAGAGCTTTAAACCCCTCTAGCTCAACATGGATAGAGCGTGCGGCTACGAACCGTGAGGTTACAGGTTCAAATCCTGTGAGGGGTACTGGGGTGATAACCTGTTGTGGGTTGTCGCCTATGTTTTGCCCCTATGGTCTAGTTGGTCTAGGATACCGTCTTCTCACGGCGGAGGTCACGGGTTCAAATCCCGTTGGGGGTGCGGTTGGACTGCTAAATGGCGGTTCAGCTTTATTAGACAGGTCAGTAGGGCTGTTTGTGTCCATTCTTTCGGGTTTGAGTACTTGCAGTGATACGACTAGTTTTTATACCTCGGTAGGGTGGAGGTTGATGCAGACGGTACCATTTTTGGTGGTTGATGCCTTCACCCGTCTTTCACCCCTGTAGCTTAACGGATAAAGTATCTGTCTCCTACACAGAGTATATGGGTTCGATTCCCATCAGGGGTACGTTCTTCTAATCTTTATCCTTTCGGTATATGGTTTAGTGAGCCCTTCCTGGGTTTGGTTCCGGTTGCCCGGTACTGGACTTGGGGAGGGCTTTTCTTGTATTCTGGTGTTACATGGCTTTACCTTTTTGTGGGTGAGCTAGGTGTTGTAATGTTTACTTTTATTGATAGGAATTTGAAACGTTGAAGAAGCTGATTGAGAACGTACAGAAGTTGCTGACCGGTAAGGGTGGTAAGAACATTGATGATGGGGTGGTAATTGAGTCGCAGGCGGCTACTGCACCCCCTGTTGCTACTGCAACTTCTGTCCGGGTTACTGAGGGGCAGGCCGAGGCGTATGTTATTGGGCGTTGGGGTGAGCTTCAGGATGGTGGCTTCGTGAATGAGTTCAAGTACCGCAAAGATGAGGACTATGAACATGAAGGTGAGAGCGGGGGCGACCTCGTTGCTGTTGAGCTTCATTGCCTCAACTGGGAGAACCATTGTAAGCAGTCCGCTTTCATTGGTGCGCTCACGAGTAGGAACCCTGGCATGTTCCATGACATTATCCTTCATACCCCCGATGAGAGTCTTTACCATCCTGACAACCCTATTGGTGGCTGGGAAGACACATGGGTTACCTTCAGGGGTGAATCTGGCACTGGTTTCAACGTGGATTGTTACAAGATTAGGCGCGGTCATTTCGACATAATCATGGTCGCCGGTGAGCACGGCGGCGACACATTCATCACGGAACGGAACTTCAAAGAGCTGGTGGCTGTTATTGAAGCATTTGAGCATGTGGAATCTTTGTCGCCTGAAGAAGTGACCCGCTACCACTCATGTAAGGCGTACAAGGTTGAGTTTGAGTAGGAAGCTAATGTTTTGGAAGAAAAAAGGTAAAGGCGCAAACAAGGAACAGCACCCCAACGGTGATAAGGTGAACATCAAGGCTCTAGCGGAATATTATGGGATTGTAGTGGTTGAGGCAACTTATTTGCATGACCCCAATACACAGCACCCCACGAAACAGGGGGGTGGTCGTAGCCTCTGGGAACTCTTGCATGAGGGTAAGCCTATGGGCTGGGGCAAGACTAGGGTGCAGTATCTAGAATTGCCGCCTATGCCCGCTGAGGAACGGGCAAAGATTGAGGCTGAGAAACAGGAAAAGGCGCGCCTTCATGAAGAGTCAGCCAAGCTGTCGGGTATCCCTATTACGCGGGAAGATATTGATGCTTACCTTAAATCGCGTTGGCTTCAAGGTGACCACCTAGTGTACAACTTGTATCACGACGGCGATAAGGGTGCGGAAGATGCTGTTTCGGTCTTGGTTCATTGTGACCCTGCTAAGCGTTTCGAGAAGGTAGAGTTCACTGAAGCTCTCGAAGCTACTAACCCCGGTCTTTTTCATGACGTTTTCATTGATGATGAGGGCGGCTATTGGGGTTGGGATGACACGCTCATTAGCTTCACGGGTGCGTCTGGTACACGCTTCACGGTATCCTGTTATAAGATTAGGCGCGGCGACTTCTACGTGCATATGGGTGCTGGTCTACATGGCGGTAAGGCACCTATTACAGCAGAGAATTTTAAGGAACTGGACGCTGTTATTGAAACATTTAGGCATCTAAACTCATTGCCATCGAAAGCCTCTGATTCTGCGGTATAGTAGAAATATCGCTATTTATGACATGCCCCGTTGCTGGTTGTGATTACCAATCAGTAGCGGGGTGTGTTATAATACTTTATGGAATGTCGTGTTATGCGACTAGAATATCTCTACTATCTATCTAAGGAGCCATATACATATGAATACTTCTTCGCCTCAGAATAGCCTTCCAGAGGTTCAGGAAGCCGCTAAGAACGCCCTGAACGCATGGAATGAGCACTCGCCTACTATTGACAAGAATCCGCGCCCTAATCGCCTTCTGAAGGCTATTGCTACCGCTGGTGCTGGCGCTTTGCTTATCTCTGGCTGTAGTGTCCCTGAGACTAATACTCAGCCTACCCCTAGTGAGACTCCGTTCAGTACGCAGGGCATTGAGTATGTCCGTGTGTGCCAGAAGGTTGAAGATGGTACTCGTGCTGAGGATACTAGTTGTGAAGCTACCGAATCGGCTTCGCCTTCCCCGTCGCCTTCCGTGTCTGAGTCTGCAACCGCGAGCGCTTCCCCGTCCGTGTCTTCTAGTGCTACCCCTTCGGCTTCGCCTACTAGTAGCCCGTCTAATAATAATGGTGGCACTAACATCAATATTAACAATGGCGGCGGCGGTGGTGATACCCACGGTAGCAATAGTGGCACCAGCATGTTTATCTGGTACTACATCGGGTACATGATGGGTCAGAACGGCTCCGGTGGCACCACCTACATCAATAATGGTAATAATGGTAATGTGCCCGCCGTAGGTGCACCCCTGTATGGTGGTAGTACTAGTACCCCCAATAAGGGTACTGTCTATCAGGGTTTGCCTTCTAGTGGTGGTTCTTTCGCTGATTCTTACCGTGCCGCTAAAGCTAAGGCGGGCGTGAAGGACGGTAAGGTAGTCACCACTGAACGTTACAATTATAAGCCGAACTCTAGTAACGGCACTAAGTCTAATTCTGGTACCTCTAACGGTAGCAACAGCTCTTCTAGCGGTAATAGTGGCACCACTAACAATAATGGTGGTAACGCGGCGGCGGCGGCAGGTGCAGGTGCGGCGGCTGGAGCGGCGGCAGGTGCTGTAGCCGCCAACAAGTCAGGCAACAACAGCAATACCGGTAATAATAACAACGCCGGTAAGGATACCAATAACAACAAGCCGAACAACGACAGCAATAACGCTAACAAGAACAATAACGGTAGCGGCTCCAACGGCAACAGTAACGGCTCTTCTAATAACTCCAAGAGTGATAGCAAGTCCGGTAGCAACAGTGGCTCCTCCAATAATGGTGGCAACTCTAACTCTGGCTCTAAGAGCGGCGGTAGCAATAGCGGTTCTGGCTCTTCGTCCGGTGGTGGCTCCAAGTCTGGTGGTTCCTCTAGCGGTGGCTCTAAGGGTGGCTTTGGTGGTGGCTCCAAGTCTGGTGGCGGCACCTCCGGCGGCTAATACCACTTTAGACCACTAAAGGTGAAATACGGTAAAAGTAGTACCAATGTAAGGTAAAACCCCAGGGGATTATCCAAAATTGGTACTACTTTACAGATTTTCTTAATATTCACCACTATACCCCTATTACCAGCCCCACAGAGATAAGGCGTGTTACTGTCACCATGTTTGCATTGCACCCAGATTCAGCGTTAGACTACGAAGTCACGAAGTTAAACCTGGCTCCAGGAAAGCCCAGCACATGCGGGGGGGTACACGAAAGGACTATACTAGTTAGTATGACTGATAAAGCAAGTAAGAAATATGAGCTGACGGATATTAGCAAACAACTCGATAACGGGGTGACTATCCGCCGTATCCGCGCATTGGAAGACGTGTACACTGGCGACGGTAAGCTTATCGCCCCGAAGGGTGCTCTAGGTGGCTGGATTCAAGGAACCGGCAACCTGTCACAGGACGGCGGCGCTTGGGTTCATGATGACGCTATCGTGTATAGTTCAGCTGTTGTTAAAGATGATGCACAGGTAGCACAGCAGGCACAGGTGTACGGTAACGCTTTCGTTCATGAGTCTGCGCTAGTCTATGGGAACGCTAAGATTCATGGTGGCACCTGGGTTGGTGGCACGTCATGGGTTTATGGTGACACGCAGGTGTTTGGTGAGTCTCGACTCTGGGGTTCTAGTACTGTGTGTGATACGGCATGGGTGTATGGTTCTGTCCGCCTTGAGAATAAGAAGGTGGAAGGCGATACTAAAATGAATGGTGCTGGCTCGTTTGTTGGTACGGATTTTGGAAGTGCGCCTCGTGAGCTACCGTCGTTCATTACCGGCTGATAGTAGCATTTTATTGAAAGTACCCCTTAGCTTTATGCACACATGCTAGGGGGTACTTTTATACCCCTCTAGATGTTTGTGACTAGGTTCACATGTTTTCGAGTTGCATGGGGGTTATGGGTGTGTCATAATAGAAGTGTAGCGAGGAAGTGATAGATAACTTCCATAATGCACTAAGCACGCTACAATAGATTCCCCGAAAGGAAGCACCCAATGACTATCGAACTTCAGGTACCCGCTATCGCATGGGAAGGCATCTCGTTCTCTTTTGAAACCCCCGATGAGCTTTCCGACCTCATGTTTGAGGGCTTTGTCCCCGAGGCAATCGCCATTGATACCCACGTGGAAGAAGATGGTACCCTCGGTGCGCACATTGTGGCGGCGGTAGAGGAATCCCGATTTACTATCGACCTTACGACTTTTGACCCCGACTTCTTTGCTCTCCTGAAGATTATTCGCGTAAACGCCGATGACATTGGCGAGGTAGACTTTGAAGACGGTATCCTGACCCTCAAAGACAATAGGCTTGAAATGAACTAACTCAAAACTCTTACCCCCCCCCGATGTTCCACACCACCGGGGGGGTAAGCCCCTACAAGCTCCAACGAAAAGGAAAATACTATTATGACTTCTACCGCTGTAGACGGTATCCGACACCTCGCACACATTACCACCATTGAAGAAGTTAAGGAATGTAACGACCCCGCCGATAAGATTCACGCCGTCCGACCCGCAGGCACCCTGTGGTGGGTCGTAGCGCCTAAGACCATGACCGAAGGCGATAAGGGCGTTTACTTCGAGATTGACTCAATCCTCAACACCAAGCACCCGGCATTTGAGCCTATCCGTGGCAAGAAGGCGACCCGCGTCATTAACGGGCACTACATTGAAGGCGTAGTACTGCGCACTATGTACCTGCGCGAAACCCTGTCACAGGGTCTTATTCTACCCGTCTCTGAGTTTGAAGGTTTGAGTGAAGACGCTACTCAGGAAGAAGTGGATACCTACTTCGACGGCATCATCACTAAGCATGTCGAGGAGAAGGTTCTCGCAGGTGGTGACTACGGTCTAGAAGCGTTCCCTAACTTCATTGCCAAGACCGACGCTGAGCGCGTCCAGAATATCCCCACCGACTTCCTGGATAGCATCACCGCACAGGACGTTTACGCTACCGAGAAGATTGACGGCACCTCCATGACCGTTTGGCGTGATATTGACACCGGCGAAATTCGTATCGCTAACCGCGACCGCTCCATCAAGGTAGACGCAATGGATAGTAAGAACTGGAAACAGTACCTTGACGGTTACCGCCGCCACGCCTATGTGTTCGACCAGCTCAAGCCGGGTGAATGGGTGCAGGGCGAACTGTTCTGTGACCGTATCGGGGGTAACTTCAAGTTCAGCACCGGCGACCAGCCCGATTTCCACGCCTTCCACGCATCTAACGATAATGTCGAAGCACTGTTCAAGGAAGCGAACCTCTGGGTACCTATCCTCGATATTGAATGGGTGGGTAACGGCTTTGCCGCCCTTGAGCAGGCTGACTCTGTAGAGTCTCAGGTAGCGCCCGGTCAGACCGCCGAAGGTATCGTATGGTACTTTAAAGATGGTAAGCCGCGCCGTGAACTCGCTAACCGCGCACATTTCAAGGTTGTTTCTAATGCCTTCTTGACTCGCGGTAAGCGCCGCTAGTAATCGAACATGTGATAAGCCAGGGTGTGCGGGAGATGAATTGGCAACCTCTCGCACACCCTATTTTTACACCCCGTAATCCCCTATGTGACCTAATTCACGTGAATCTGACTTGCATAGGGGTTAGGGGTGTGTTATAATAGTTACATAAGCAAGAGGGGAAACCTCAAAGGTACTAGTCGGACAAGACTAGGCACCGCATCTACTACCACTTCTAGAAAGGAAGTACACCAAATGGCTATTGAAAACTTCACTCCCGTCTGCAAGGTCAATTATGTAATGGTTGGTCAGGATGGTAACGCCTTTAACCTTATGGGTGGCTTTGCACAGCAGGCGCGACGTGATGGTTGGGATAAGGCGGATATTGATAAGGTAATCAATGAAGCAATGACCGGCGACTATGACCACCTGCTTGCAACCCTGGGCTCCTACTGTGTCAATGGTGGTTTCGGGCTCGATGACGAGGAAGACGAAGAGGACTACTAAGCCCCGCAACACCCAATGAAACCCCGCTAGGTGACCACCTAAGCGCCTAGCGGGGCAAATACCACTAACCACTAATTAGAACGGAAAGAAGGCGTTATAATGGCATACAAGGGTCTTCACCTGGTGAAGGTAGCGAACAAGACGTACCGAATTATGAACGGTAATCATGAGCGCGTAGGTATTATTGCCTATAACAAGGACTGGAAGCTACGCCCTGGCACCTTTGCATACCATGCACGCGGCGTGAAGGAATACCCTATCTACCTTGACCGTACTGCTGATGCTGGAAGCCCTAAGCGCGCCCTGGAAGCTTTTGTAGATTCCCCCTGCATTTCTGTTCAGACCCGCTAAACACCGTTAGTAACAACCTGTAACCCTTTTGAAAGGAACCTAAACAATGAAGTTCTCTAAGCTGACTGCCGCCGCTCTTATCGGTGCTATCGCGCTCACTGGCTGTTCCAGTACCAATACTGCAAATAAGGTAGAAGAAACCACTACTGCAACGGCAACCACTACCACTACCGCAACCCCCAGCCCTGAACCTACCGAGAAGGCTAAGGAAGCTGTGGTAATCAACGCTAACCTTACGACCCGCCAGCACCTCACGGGTGAAGAGCACCCCCACATCAACAGTGACACCGATACGTCGTATAACGAAAGGAAGGGGAAGCTTACAGCAGACCACTCAGATGCTTCAGCACAGGACGGCACCCTGAACACTAGCTACGAAGTATACCTAAACTACACCCTGCGAACCCAGGAAGGCGAACTGTACAGCAACACCGTACCCCGCTCCAAGGTGCGTATCATTGTTGAAGACGTAGATTACGCCTACGCTATCGGCACCAAGGAACAGTACCGTAACGGCGACATCACCATCGTTGCACCCAAGGACGGCGTAAATGTAAAGGGTGACTTCAAGGTGAACGTTCGAGACGTAAACAACTAAACGAACAACCACCCCAACACGACAGGGGGTGGTAGCACAACCCAAGCTACCCCCCCCCTTACCTATCAGACAGGAACCCCCATATATGGAAATGTGGAGTCACCCCGAACAAGTCATGCACTGGCTTCTAGTGCTAACCTTGGCAAGCTTCATTCCTATCGCCTGTAGGGTTATCGGTAGCGCTTTTGGGTATGCTTTCGCTGTTCAGCTTTGGCGAACATACCTTTTCAAGTATCACCGCGTACCTGCGGTACTGATTTTCGTCTTCACTATCGCCTTCGAGGTGGCATGTGTTATCGCCTCCGTCTTTGCAGTATCCAAAGCCCTTGCAGGTGCCAACATTACAGACAGCACCGTACTCATGGTTTCACACCTACTGAACTTGGCGCTTCACATCTGCCTCACAGGTCGATACGCCAAGGCACCCAATGCATAAACCTGAAAAGGTAAGAGCGCCAATAAGTGCTACCGGACAGAAAATATGCTATAATCGGTACAACACAAAGGTGCAAGCACCCGCGTGAACCCACCATCAACTAAGGCGCAAGTGAGAGAATATTCCCCCACAAACCAAGAACTATACCAGCTGACCGACCCGGCAGGTAATATCCGTCCCCTCGTAGGAACTATCGAGCAGATTATCGAAGACCTAGAATGGGTAGCCTGGAAGTACTCAGAAACCGACGCGGGCGGCGGCATCTATATTCCCCCGTTCGAGGTGAAGCAGTGCGTCCTAGAACACCCCGGCTTTCCATGTTTCCACTACACATGGTTCACCGACCAGCGACCCGAACAGATTGTAGACCGGGCAACCGGACACCCTAAGAAGCTGGAACGCCTCATGTTCCTAGCCGAGGTGTATACTAACGACAGGGAAACTCGAACACGTCTAGTAGATGACCCCGCCCCGCAGGGTAAGGTCACAGGGCGACTTGTCCCGTGTCCCCGCAACATTGAGAATGTTACCGCCTATGCTAAACTTATTATTGACACCTTGAACGTTATCAAAGGTGAACCAGCGGAAGCTATTATTGAAACCTGCCGCCTATGAACAACAGGTGAACTTTTAGCGATAAGACGCTAACCCACTAGATTTCAACCCCGGAACCTGATATTCTGAGTATGACCCCTAAAAGGTCACACGAAAGACAGGAAGCCCTACAGGATGGGCGACCGTGAATCATGTTCCACACATTAACCACGAAAGGTTAGGTAAACCCACAATGGGTAAGAACCAGAACAAGAACAGCATTTTTGCACGCTTCAACAACCTCATTCGCGCAAAGATTAACACCGCAATTGATAAGGCGGAAGACCCGCAGGAGATGCTGAACCAGCTTATCCGTGACTACAAGGAAGAGATTCGAGTAGTGGAGGGTAATGTTGCTGAGGTTATCGGCAACCTGCGCATCATGGAGTCTGACCATAAGAAGGAACAGGCTAAGGTTCAGGAGTGGCAGGTTAAGGCTCAGGCGGCTTCTAATAAGGCTGATGAGTTCCGTGCTCAGGCTGAGAAGCTTGAGGCTGGTGACCCGGCACGCACTGAGGCTGAGGCTCAGGCTGATAAGTTTGACGGTCTGGCACGTATCGCTCTGAAGAACCGTACTAACGCTGAGAAGACTGCTGAGAAGCTTGAGGAGCAGATTAAGGTTGCTACCCCGCGTGTTGATTCTCTGAAGGGTCAGCTGAGTGATGCACGTGAGAAGCTGGCGGCGGCTCACCACCAGCGTGATGAGCTTCTGGCGCGTCATAAGACGAATGAGGCTATGGGTCGTATCCTTGACGCTACCGAGAGCATTAATGTCAATGGTACTAACCTGAGCTCGCCTATGAATGAGTGGGAAGAGCGTATCGCCCGTGAGGAGGCACGTCTTCAGGGTCGTCAGGAGATTATGGCTGACCCGGTAAAGGACGGCTTCGATGAGCTGGACTCTCTGGCTGTTGATTCCGCGCTGGATGATGAGCTGGCAAAGCTGAAGGCAAATAACAAGAAGTAGTAGTGTGACTCACTAAGTAGAACCCCCTAGCGGTATTTCCTCTAGGGGGTTTTACTTTGCCTAATTTCTTACGTGACCCATTTCACGTAATTCTAACTTGCATAGGGGTTTAGAGTGTGTCATAATGGTTATATGAATGGTGGTTATGGATACCACCCACATAACATGCACCTACCATGCACCCGAAGGAGAACTAACATGCCTGCACACAAGAGCGTCACCGTACCCTATGAGGTGCGCCCCCTAACCCCGGCGGATATTGCACCCACCGGACAGTTAGCAAACGCCTACCGCTACGGTACCACTGACCAGGATATTAACCCTTACCCTATCCTGTACCCCGAGCTTCGCAAGCTTCAGCAGGCGGGTAAGGAGTTGATTACCATTACGGTGCGCCGTCAGCTCAACCCCCTGTTCTTCCTTGAGGACTTCGATAACTTACAGGGTGTGACCTGGAACCATGAAGATAAGACCGTGACTATTCCTGTCCGTACCCTCACCCAGTTTGTAGGTGGTGGCTTGAAGCGTGACTCTGTACCGGAAACCCGCGTATTCCTCATGGGTGGTACCCGATTCAACATGGCAACCACCCACAAGACTACCTTCTATGGTTGGTGCTTCTTCCGTGGTGACGGAATCACTCCCGAGGGGCGTTTCGAGCATGTCTACCTGGACGGCACTATGACCCTCCCGAGCCCCGTCCAGTACTTCTACAAGGTCACCATTATCAGTGAAGCCCCTAGTGACCTGCGCGGGCTCTATGAAGTAGACCGTGTAACTATCAAGGGCACCGCAAATATTACCGGAAAGGTAAGCCTGTGGCGCTACATCCTGGGTGGTAATATCGCCATTGAGTCCGACCCCGCATATGGTGATGTAGAGCTGTTCGGTGCTGACTCAGCTGTAACCACCGAAGGTAGCCCCCTCGTGTTCAGTGAAAGCCTGTACCCACTCGATGAGGACGGATACACCGCCGCCGACCCCTACGGTGTGGTGCGCATGGCATGGAATATGCAAGGCATCTATAACCGTGTAGACGAACTGCACACCTTCACCGACGGAGTTGCCCGATACTGCCGAA
>ENA-OWLE01000212-OWLE01000212.1-metagenome-genome-assembly--contig:-NODE-212-length-12133-cov-4.880527_pt1 | contig 12133 bp, 12 predicted proteins | sample MGYA00245345_ERZ651094 | MGnify/ENA primary metagenome ERZ651094 (study PRJEB26857, sample SAMEA4031770) | metagenome | biome: human; feature: oral; material: saliva | place: Philippines | collected 2014... | reverse complement strand
TGCCAAAATATAGGCCATGCGGTGGGTTAATACACGTGTCTTCCCACTACCGGCACCAGCCATGACTAACAGTGGCCCTTGCGTATGCATGACCGCTTCTTTTTGGCGAGGGTTCATTCCCTTAATTAATTCACTCGAATTTTTCACAACTCTGTCCTTTCATAAAGGTTATTGAACGTTGAAAAATAAATCTGTTACTTCAATTTCTTTGAGTAATTCCACACTGGAAGCGCCACGAAGTCTGATGACACCTAGCACATCCAACGGACGTTTTGGTGTTAATTGGAAGAATTCAAAGTCCCATTGTGGTTTCAATAACGTTAATAAACTTGCTTTTTCCATCATCGTTTCATAGATTGGCACGATGATCATTTCTTCTTTGATGTCTTTGTATTCAATCGGTAATCCTGTTGCCACACGTACAAGAATTTCAGACAGGCTATGGCCTAAGAAGGCGCTGCTGAATTGTTGTTGCACGAGCGGCAATTGGTTGATACTATCCACATAGAAAATGCCGTTATTTCCCATCTTCACTTGAATCGATAAAATGGTCGTTCCAGATAAGTTATCCATCACTTTGAAAGCAATGCGTTTCAATTCTTGCACCCATTCTGGATTTAGGCGACGAGAGACGATACTGTATTTTAATTTTCCAGTGATATACACATCTTCTGAAATTGGAAGCACCGTCACGCGATCTTCATAGTCACGCACGACTGTCACGGTAAAATGACGTTGTGCTGGAACGAAGGCTGTTAACATACAAGGCCCTTCTTCAAGCTTTTCAAGAACGCGGTCTTCGAAGTCTTCATCGTAGAGTTCCAGTTTTTCTTCATGACGACTCTTCACAAGATTGCTTTCTAAGTACGCTGGAAGCCCGATGCTTTGTACAATCGATGGTAATTCACCCACATGTGTCACTAAACTATATGGCGCTAAGTTAATCGCATGCGTATCTAAGAATAACTTTTCAACAGTACGATTTTGAGAAATCTCTGCGAGTTCAAATGACTGATAGTAGCGAGTTTTGCTGCTAATTTCGTATAGCACATCTACTGGCACTATGTTTGTTAATAGTAAAACGGTGTCTACTTTTTCAGCAAAGTCTAATAACGCCTCGCGGTCTGTGTAAGAAGAGACAATTTCATATTCAGCCATCGAAATCGCCGCTTCGTTTGATTGATGGTAGCAGTACACAACGTACCCCATTTTTCTTGCCTCACGTGCAATGGATGACACTTGTTCATCTCCACCGATAATTCCGATGATGGCTCCTGGTAATAACTGACTCATTAACTATCCTCTCCTTTTCTAAAGCATGCGCCTTACGAACTCTTTCGTACAGACACGGTTGTTTCTTCTGTTGGTAATTGATCGTATTTGTATAATTCATGTTCCTCAATCATTTGAATGAGTTTTTGTGCATAGGTTGGGTCGGTCGCATATCCTGCATCTTGCAAGGCTTGTGCGGCTTGTTTGTAGTTTCGAGCTCCAAGCACCTTGTGATAAAGTGTTGGGTCCCAATCCACGCCATACGCTAATAATTTAGCATGTGCTTCAACCGATTCCGCCCAACTTTCATAGACACGGAATCTTCCGTTAATCGTAATCCATGTATTGTTCACGAATTCTGCTGTTTCTAGGACGACGTTTGGTTCGTCAGCCGACGCTTTTACGCCATATAAATTATAATATTTACTTGCTAATAAACTCTCTCCCCAATTCGATTCAAGAATCGCTTGCGCTAAACTCACGCTTGGCAACACACCATAGTCTTTATAAGCTTGTTGCGCTGCAGGGATGAGCACTTTTAAAAACTCATCTTGCTCCACATGTATTTCTTGAGGCTGGGTTTTATGTTCAGACAACCACGTGATGGTCCCGGCCAAAAGAACGCTTGCTACAGCTATGATCAGAAGTCCCGTCAATTTCGATAATGACTTGAACCATTCAACAAGATGAAAGACGATTTTATTTTTTCTTTTCTTTCTTTTCGCCACAGTTTCACCACTTTCTTTATCTTTTCAATTTTATCATAAAATGGCCTATAAAAAAATGGATACCCCCTTGTTTTACAAGAGAGTATTCCATTTATAAACTCGATTTTTCTAAGGCCTTCTACTCATTTGTATCCTCTTCTGGAACAAATGCATTTTTACTGTACTCTAAATACTTTTGTTGTGCTTTTTTATCATGCATCCATTCAAGAAGTGCCTGTTTCTTCGTCCCGATTTGTTTATGCGTGATTCCTACCACTCGAATCTCGATAATATCTTGATAACTCCAGTGGCCATAAGTTGTCGCCACACGTAAAATAGTGACATTTTCCTTAAATTTCCCCTTACTAACAGCAGCTGTTTTCCAGTCGACACGGACATTGTCTTGGCGAATCCAACGACTAGCAATTTCTACCTTCAATCGTAAATACTCTGCAACAGGATCTGAAGCCACTTCCGGAAGCACCTCTGCATTCCGTGCGATTTTATTAACGAGCATCCATTCATAGTCTGTAAAGAGTCGAGAGATTTTTTGTAGGTTTTCTGCCTTCAACCCTCTTTCGCCGTTCTTCCATCTAGTCCAACTTTGCCCGCTAATTCCTAATTCTTCTGTGTAAAATGCCTTTTCTGAAACATAACGTTCCTTAACGGCATTCACCACAATCAATACAAACGCTTCATGCATTTTCATCACCTCTTGAGCTAATTATACACCTAATAGGTTAATTATTCAATAACTCTACCATTTTTTTAGCGCATATATTATAATAGCGATATCTAAAAATTAGCAGAGGTGAGAGCGTGCCACAATCGTCAAATAATCCATTCCATATCGGACTTCGTACTTTTAAAACAGCCGTGTCTGTATTTATTTGCGTGGTTTTATTTAGAATCTTACATCGTGGTTCGCCAATGTTGGCTGCCTTGTCCGCTATTTTCAGTTTACGGACAGACCATCAGCAAACATTCCAATTCGCCTTCTCCCGTTTTATCGGAAATACCACAGGCGGGGTTATCGCGATTATCTTATTCTATGTACGGTCAGTTTTGCCGTTCCCACAGTATACAGATTTACTACTCGCTCCTATCGGCATCGTTTTAATCATTTTATTCTGCAATCGATTCAATAAAACAGGTGTGATCAACTCTTGTTCAACCTTCCTCGTTATTTTCTTTAACGTCGAAGCAAGCCAAAATACCGCCTATGCGATTCAACGAATTCTCGATACATTGATTGGTGCAGTCATTGCCATTGGAGTCAATCACATCCTTCCAAATCCGCATTTAAAAGAAGAAAAACAAGCATCATAAAAAGCGTTCTGCCACAACGGTAGAACGCTTTTTAAGTACTTTTATTTATTTCATTTGCATCATGCCATACATACGTGTATCGAAAAAGAACACATCATCATACACATCGATTGTCTTCGAAAGAAGAACCTCTTTTGTTTGCATCGATTGCACCCGTAGCGTTGGTTTACCATCTACAAGAGTGATCATCACAAGATTGCCTTTATTTAAGAACACTTGTGGGGCATAGACATCTGTTTCTGTTGTGAAGGCCTCTTCTAGTTTCTTCGAACCTGCATTTAGCACATAATATTTTGTCTCGTTATTTTTGCGCTCGCTTGCTTTCACATACGTATCTGACCCAGTGAATGCAGGCACCTCATCTGCCAAGGCAATATAGGCTTTGTCTTCCACTGTGTATAGAATTGAATGTGTCGGGCTCATGCCGTTTTCAGGTGTGATTTCTGTAAACTTCTCCGTCTCTGCATCAAAAGTCATTAAGCGGAATTTTTCGTCTCTTGCATACGTACTCTTAAAGAGAAGAACTTGTGGGTCATACACGCGAGAGCTCTTAGCTTGGCCCCACGCAATCGAAGCGAACTCCTCTGGTAAATTCACTCGTTTAGGTGGAGTGGTTGCTCCCGTTTCTAAGTCTACAGAGAATGTGACGAAGAAATAGGTTGGTGCTTTCGACCCTCTATTTTCAGACTCAGACATCGGCACCACTCCATACACCGTATTGCCTTTTCTATAGAAGGCGACATCCGCTATCATATGACTACTGTCACCGCGTACGTCTTTAGTAATCGGAATCGTAACAGAAGTAATCTTCTCTGTTTCTTTATTGACGATACTAACATTCACTTTTGGATCTGTTGTACTGTCAAAGCTATAGCTCGTACCGTATAGCAGGTCATACCCCTTAAACGCAACCAAATTATCATAATTTGGACGCTCTGTGAACGAAAAGTCTGCCAATCTCTTTTTCGTTTGGAAGCTGTAGGCATTCTCGCTAAAGCCAACCCGTTTTACATTCCCGTCTAAAAGGGCATAGGCTGCACCACCAGGCGACGTCAAATCATCTGTGGCATATGAAATTTCGAACGTTGCTCCGCCGACTAATTTTTTTTCTTCATCGGTTAATTGAATCGATATCGGAGCAGGCTTCACTTCTTGATAGACTGCGTGACCAGCTGTTGCTAGAAACACAAGTCCACTAAAGGCAAACACTGCTGTTGCAAATTTACTTGATTTCATGATAACCCCTCCTTACACACTAACCTTATGATTTAATAAATAATCGCTCAGTAGCATATTTAGAATAATCCAAATGAGCATGCTACCGATTAAGAAGACCATCGTTTCATTTCCAATTAAACGAACCACAAATTGCGTACGCATAATCAACGTGAATATCACAACCACGACTAAAACGTAGAGAACTATCGAAGTCACCTTACGAACGTACCCCTTCTTCTCAACTCCAACAACAAGGATGGCAAGTTGGAAGACCGTCACGATCAGCGCAACTCCCATTGTAAGAATAAGAAGAAACTGTACCGCATACTGTGGCACTAAAAGCGGCATTGTCACCGAGTTTGTCACGAGCGACCACGGTGTGATGTTGTATTGTGAAAATTCTGGAATAAAGAAGCTTGTGAGGTAGTAGTTTAAGAACACCCCAACTACTTGAACGGCTTGTAAGAAGAACGTGATGACAAGCATTGTTAATAATTTAGCCCAGTAGATTCCAAAACGGGATCCTGGAAGCATGAGTAGGCGATAAATGAACGACCCTTTGCTGCTCCATTCCTTCGACCAAATCACTGCCGCGTAGACCAGAATCGCTGATCCAGCAAAGAACACTGGAAGTCCAATGGAGAGTGGGTCTAAAACGACTTGTTTCACGATATCAGGACTCACAATGCGTAATTGTCCGGTTAGCAACCCCGTCGTCGCAAGTGTCTTCAGCTTCAACCCTAGTTGCAATAAGATTTGAAGCAATGCCACCACGAGGATGAACCCTTTCGCCTGGCCGATATTATAAAGCGTTAAATTGATGACTTTCTTCATGGTAAGTATACCTCCCTCATCACATCGACAATTGATTTGCCCTCTTCTTCACGCACTTGTTCTGGATAGAATTCCTTCACAACGCGTCCTTCGTTAAGGAGTACTGCTTTATCGACGATATACTCAATATCATTAATTTCATGCGTTGTAATCAATACGCCACGTCCATCGAGTAGGTCGCTTGTAAACACACGCGCGATTTCTTCACGGGTAAACACATCGATTCCTGAAAATGGTTCGTCCATCAAGATGTAGTCTGTATCCAACCCCATCCCTAGAAGCAAGTTCAGTTTCGCGACATTCCCTTTCGAGAGTGATCGTACTTCATCCTTTAAATTCAAATGGAAGAAGTCTAATAAATGTCTTTCCTTTTGACGATTCCAGTTTGGATAGAACGTGCGCATAAAATCAATCGCCTCGTCCACTGTTTGGTCTGGCGAGATAATCGAACTATCCGTAATGTAGCTCACCTTTTCCGCAAACACTTTACGTGCTGGCATCTCATCGATTGAGACTTTCCCTTTATCAAATGGCAACAATCCTGCAATGCAGTTCATAATCGTTGTTTTCCCAATCCCGTTGACCCCAATGAGAGCTGTTACTTCTCCTTTTTTCGCGTTAAATGAGATGTCATTCAACACTTGTTTCTTTCCAAATCTCTTACTTAAGTTTTGAACCGTTAACATAGTACCGCTCCTTCCTACAATTGTTTTTTGAGATGTTCAATCACATCTTCAGCACTTAAATTGAGAGGTTTAATCGCTACGGCAAAACTAGCGATCGCCTCATCTAACATTTCTTCTTTTAGTTGCTCAATCCGTTCTACATCTTCTGTCACACGACTCATGACATTATTTCCAGTCGTAATCAACCCCATGACCTCCAATTCATGAAAGGCACGTTGGACCGTATTGGGATTTACTTGCATGGTTTGCGCAAATTCACGCCGACTCGGCATCTCTTGGCCTGCTTCCATTCTGTGGGAGGCAATTTCCGCTTTGAAATAGGCGATAATTTGCTCGTAGACCGGACTTCTTTTATCAAATACGATCATTAGTAACTCCTTTCTTTGATTCCCATTCAGTGTATTAACCGGTTAATACACTTATCTTCAACTGTATTATGCGCTTAGTACACTCAAATGTCAATAGCGTTTTCAAAAATATTTTTACAAATAAAAAAGACGACTCAAAATTCGAGTCGTCTCAACGTTTATTGGATTTTTAATTTCACCATTTCTTGTAAGATGAGGTTCGCTAATTCTGCAGCCCCTGTATCGTTTGGATGAATCTCATCCTCAAAGAGCCATTCTTTTGTATGCCCTTTGGCGTAAGTTCCCCAGTCGATTAAATGAACATTTGGATAACGTTCTGCAGCTGCTTTTAACTGCTCATTGACTTCTTTAGCCCATTTAATTTCATAACCGGCCGTCACTAAGAAGATTTCACGGTTACCGGCTGCTTGAATCAGAGAATCGATTTGCGCTGCCGCAAAGGCTCCGTTAGACCCTAGTACAAATACCACCGTTTGAGAAAGTCGACCTTGTTGCGCCAACTTTTGAACGATTGGTGTACTGTAATACAACTGACGTCCGACTTCTCCGTCCACATAAGCGTTCGGGAAGACCTCGCGAAGTTTATTCGCTGAGGCTAGTAACACTGAGTCTCCGACAAAGGTAATCGGCGTTTGCTTCACTTCTTGTTCCACATTTGCTTTTATTTCATTGCTAATCGTCGTTGTTCCTTCAGTGGTTGGCTCGGCCGTTGTCTCTTGTAAGAGCGCTTGGTTTTGACGAATTTTCTCCTCAACCTCTTGAACGGCTGAGTTTTGATTCTTCTCTTGTGCAAATCCAATACCTGCGAGTCCTACGCAGATTAAATACATCAATGAGAATACCAGTCCGAATTGCTTGATTCCTTTTGGAAGATTCGATTTTCCATAAGCCGTTAAATTATACGGACTATGCGCTTGTCCAATCGGAAGAAGAATTCGTTCTTTTTCAAAGAGTTGATACGTGATTTCTGCCATCACGAAAATCAATACAAATTGAATTCCCACAGACAGCCACTGCTCATCAATTCCACGTAAAAATGTTGGGGCGATGAGATGAATTGGATAAAACCATAAGTAGTATGAGAAACTTCTCTTTCCAAAGAACGTAAATCCTTTAAAACTGAAGATGTAATGAATCCCTACCCCTTCACGAATCGAGCAAGATAACAGAAGCATCATCACAAACGATGAAATAAACATCATCATGTAATAAACTTCTGCTTGCGTTCCATTGAAGGTTGTAAACATCCATCCTAATGCCCCTAAACAGAGGACGCTCAACACATTTGGAACAATCGAACCTGACTCACGAGCTGGCAGGAGCAATTTTCCTTCGTGAATGTAACTTAAGAGCGCTCCAAACGTGAACGAGAATAAACGCGTTGATACTAAGTAGTATACGTGAGAAGGATCTTGTTCAAACCAATAGAGTGCTGCCATCCCTGCTGCTGAAGCAAGCGTTAAGAACGCAAGCAAGGCAAACTCCTGCATTCTGAGAAAGTTAAGTTTCTTCATCAGTTTTCGAAGGAGATATCCTACGATTAAAAGTTGCACATAAAGGGATACATACCAGAGATGCACAAACGGACTTGGATTCGCCGATTGCACGAAGTATGATTGTTGAGAGAAAATCTGATAATCATTATTGACGAAGAATAATGCCGAAAGCGCCATTCCTCGGATATTGGATAGTAATTGCGGTGCTGCCACGAATAAAAACGCGACCGTCACAACAATCATAAAGAGCATCGGGAAGAACATTCTCTTCAAGCTTTTCACTGGGAAACGCTCCTTATAATCTTCCGCAAATGTTTTGATATTATGCCGGAATGTCAAATAGCCTCCGACCACTAAAAATCCGTTAACGGCTAAAAATCCGCCCGGTAATAAATGTTGAAAATAATAATATGTAATAATTGCTAGTATAAAAAAGCCTTTCAAGCCATCAAATGCCGCATTCCGTTTTTTCTCTGTTTGCTTGGGAGGGTGTGGGTGCGTTGGTGCTTGAGAAGGTGTTGTTTGATAATTCATAGTCCCCACTGTTTTTCTCCATTCCTTAAACTCCTATTCATTATATCTCAAAACCACTACACTTGGATACTAGGAACATTACAATTTTGTTAATTTTAAGAAAATAGTTTCCAGTTGTTTCTTAAGCGTGAACAAATCTTTATTTTGTCTATGAACACGCAAAAAAGCTAGGCAAAACTGCCTAGCTTTCTCTGCTTATATTTTAGTGTTCTGAAGCACCGCTTGTTGCGTCAACTGCTTGTGCTTGAGCAGGAGCTGAGTGTCCGCTATCTGAAGCACCACTTGTAGCATCTGCAGCAGGAGCTGAGTGTCCACTATTTGAAGCACCACTTGTTGCGTCTGCTACTGGAGCAGCACCATTTGCGCTTACTAAACGTTGGCCAGTTGTTTGTAAGTACCAATCTAACCATGGTTTGAAGTCAAATACGATTTCGTTAATTCCAGCGTAAGAACCATCAGGATAGTACATTGCTTGGTAGTTGTGTACGTTGATGATTTCTGGTGGAGTGTTTGGAACGATTGTACGGAAGTAATCCACGTTTCCTGCACGTAAGTTCGCAATGAGGTATTCCACATTTTTGAATGTACGTGGTGGGTGAACAGTTCCTAAACGGTTACCAGATTGAGCTGGCACACGTGGAGCCAACATTTTGTTTGCTGGTTTGTTGAAGTTATAGTACAAGAATTGGTTGTTGTCATCGGCATATGTTACTTCAAATGGTAAAGCTTTTAAGAACATATCGATTTGGTCAACCGTTAATAAACCGTGGTCTAGGCGAACATAGTCGTTTCCTTGAGCAGCACCAACGATTTCACTTGCTTTTTCAACCCATTCTGGATCATCTGGATCTACCCCTTGAACAGTTGTAGAAATTGGGTTTGTGCAGTCTAAGTCTTCTGGCGGTGTTGGTAATGGTTTACGTAACACTTTTACAACCTCCACGTATTTCACGAAGTTTTCTAAGCATGAACGTAAGAACGCTACAGTTCCTTCGCTCTTAATGTTTCCTTCTTCGTCAAATGCTTCTTTTGCTTTTCCTAATAAGAATTCGTTCCCTGGTAATACATACGCATTTACCCCTGGAGCATCCAAGATTTTACGTAAATGCACTTGCGCACGTGAAGTACCTTGGTCATAGTGAGAAGCTCCCATGATCATAACTGGTTTGTTTTCGAATGGGTGTAAGTTGAATGACATCCATTCTAATGTGCTCTTCAACGCAGCTGTAATTGTGTGGTTGTGTTCAGGTGTTGCGATAATCACACCATCTGCACGAATTAATTTGTTGTACATGTATTGTACTGGGAAGCTCTTAGATTGATCTTCGTCTTGATTGAACATTGGAATATCTTTAATTTCTAAGATTTCAAACTCGAATAAGTCACTGAATTTCTTTTCGATAAATTGTAATAATAAACGGTTATGCGAAAATTCCGCATTTGATCCTACGATACCAATAATTTTCATTTTCTACTGTCACTCCTTATTTTTTAGAACTGTCCCATGAGAAGTTTTTCGCTTCTTTTTCACGAGCTTCGTTTGCACGAACTAATTGTCCTGTAATTTCAATGAATAATAAGTAATCTGCGAAAATCTTTTCTAATTTTTCAACAGTTGCTGCATCTTTTAAGTTGCCTTCTTCGTCGAATGCTTGTAAGGCGTGACCTAATAAGAATTCATCACTTGGTAAAACGCGTGCTTTAATTTCTGGTGCGTCTAAGATTTGACGTAATTGACTTTGTGCACGTGAAGAACCTAATGTTCCGTAAGATGCTCCTGTAATCATGACAGGTTTGTTTAATAATGGGTAGATACCATAAGATAACCATGCTAAAGCGTTCATTAATACAGCTGGGCATGAGTGGTCATATTCTGGTGTACTAATGATTACTCCATCTGCTGCAGCGATTTTATCTGCAATTGCTTGTGCTTCTTGTGGCACTACTTTTGGAGTTGGTTTATTGAACATTGGAATGTCTTTAATTTCGACAAGTTCTACTTCCGCCTGTTCTGAAAAATGTTTTTGAATGTATTGTAATAGTTGACGGTTTGTTGATTTTTTAGAGTTTGTTCCGACTAAACCGATTAATTTAACCATTTGAGTACTTCCTTTCGAGTAATTGAATCTTTGAAGCCAGTCCTGATGTGTAGAAGATACGATCATCTTCCAAAATCAACACAGCTTCGATGTTAGGGTGTTGTTCCACTTCGAATAAGATTTCGTGTGCTTTTTTCCCAAAGAGTCTAGTCGTCCATATCTCACAATCCACGGATTGCTTCGATACAATCGTCAGACTCGCAACGTCTGTTTCAGCTGGATATCCAGTATTAGGGTCCAAAATATGATGGTATTTCTTCCCATCCACTTCGAGCACCCGTTCATAGACACCTGATGTCACAATCGACTCATCTTGAATCGGAAGAAGCGCCACATTTTCTCCACGCAGGAGTTTAGGGTTTTGAATCCCAATCCACCAATTCCCATCTTCATGATGAACAGCTGGTCCTAGTGTAAGAACATTCCCACCAAGATTAATGAGCGCAGAAGTCACTCCTTGCTCTTTTAGCTGTTGCATCACCAAGTCGGCAATATACCCTTTGGCAATACAGCCAAGGTCGATTCGCATTCCTTCTTCCAACAGAAAAATCGTCTGACGTTCTTCATCCAGTTCGACTTTCGTTGCATCGGTCAGTTGCAGTTTGGCTTTAATTTCTTCATCCGTTGGTACTCGTGCATCACTAAAGCCCACGCGCCATGTTTGAACAACCGGGCCAATCAAGATATTCATCCGACTTCCCGCAGCTAAACTATTCTCCAGCCCTATTTTTACTAGATGAAAAATTTCTGGATGAACACTCACTGCGTGTTTCCCCGCTGCCAAGTTCACGGCCATTAGCTCCGAAGTTGGGTCATTCGCGCTAAAACGATGCTCATATCGCTTCAATTGCTCGAAAACTTCAGCCACTAAACGCTCGCCTTCTGGATGCGCAATTTTCAATTCGATGACGGTTCCCATCAATCGAATGGTACCTGTATGATACTGTTCCAAAACTGCTATTTCTCCTAAACGAATTTTGTGATAAAAGTCACAGAAACGCCTACACAAAAGCGTTTTCTACTCCTTATTCTGAATGTAACACAGTGGAAATCAAATTTCAAGAACTCAGACCTATTCTCCCCAATAAAAATATGCATAAGAAAACTATTCTCATGCATATAATCCTTATTTATTAAATTTTATTTACAGTCCACCATTTGAAAATTTTCTACCAATAGACTCTTCCCAAGCACCAATAATCCGAATCCTGTTCTTCATGAGAAGCAATAAAACTTATCTCTAAGTTTGGTAAAATTCACTGAGTCAACGGGCAAAAAAATCCGAAACCCTTCCCCTCCTGAGAAGCAAGAAACTTAATTTGAGCTTTTAAAGAGTGTTGGGTTCCTCGAGGGACTACAGAAAAAGCCCTTTGGATTCTATAATAACAACAATAGCGACCAGTAACCGATGCGAATTAGATTCTCTTGAAAATTTATTTTCTAGAGAATCTTTGAGGCTCGACTTCTTCGCCGAACCTGCTCTTTATGAGAAGCAATAAAACTTATCTCTAAGTTTGGTAAAATTCACTAGGTCGAGGGACGAAAAAAGCCCCCCCTAGATTTATAGTAGTTGTAATAGCGGATCCATAA
>ENA-OWLE01000208-OWLE01000208.1-metagenome-genome-assembly--contig:-NODE-208-length-12151-cov-5.796958_pt1 | contig 12151 bp, 7 predicted proteins | sample MGYA00245345_ERZ651094 | MGnify/ENA primary metagenome ERZ651094 (study PRJEB26857, sample SAMEA4031770) | metagenome | biome: human; feature: oral; material: saliva | place: Philippines | collected 2014 | study... | reverse complement strand
GCGCACCGCTTGGGCGAGGGCGTCCAGGACGGAGCCCTCGGTGAGGGGGCGGGACTTGGGGGCCTCGGCGGTCGCTTCGGGACCCTGGGCGGCCGGTGCCTGGTCAGGAGACTCCTTCTGCGCGGCCTTCGTGGCGTTTTTCTTCGGCGAGTTGCGCGTCGATAGCTTGCCCGACGTCGCGCCCCACGCGGCCAGGCGGCCCATTGCGGCGTCCAGGCTCAGCGGGTCCGGCTCGTCGGACTGGGCGGTCTTCTTCCCGCCGCTCGCCCCGGTACCCGTTCGGGCTGGACCTGCGGGGTTGTCCGCTGACGCCGCCACGGCCTCGACCGGTTTGTCGCCCGCCTGCTCGATCCAGCGCGCGACCGATGCGGCCACGTCCGGCGCGGGGGCCAGGAGGCGGCGCACGCCCTTGGGCAGCGCGCGGATCGCCTCGGTCAGCAGGTCCTCGCGCATGCCGGGTACCAGCCAGTCCGTGCCTGCATCGCTCACGCGTTCGAGCACCTCGATCGGGATGCGCATGGAGACGCCGTCGCGCGGGCTGCCCGGCGCGAACTCGTAGCTGAGCGCCAGCGACAGGTCGCCGCACTGCCACCGGTCCGGGAAGCCCTCGCCCGAGGTCGCCTCGCGCGGCATCAGCAGGGACGCCGGGTAAATCAGCAGATCCGGGTGAGCGCGGCGCTCGTCCTTCCACCAGCGGTTGAACGCCGCCGCGCTGGTCACGTGCTCGGGGATCAGGTCGTCGAAGAAACGGAAGCGCGCCTGCTCGTCCGCGACGAGGCCGTGGGTGCGGCTACGGCGCTCAACCTCTCGGGCCTGCTCCACCAGGGCCTCGTTTCGGCGCTGGAAACCGTGCCTCTCCCTCCACTGGCCATCCACCAGGGCGTTACGAATGAACATCTCGCGGGCCAGCTCGCGGGCCGTCGTCCCCTCGCGCGCGGCCGCCAGCTCCTCGAAATGACGCGGCTCAAACGACCCAGACGACAGCGGATCCTTCGACGCCGACACCAAGCCGGCCGCCAGGGCCTCCAGCGACCCCGCGCGCGGAGCGTGAGAGCGTGAGGCGACCACGGCCTCGTCGATGACGAGGTCACCCAGGCGCCCCAACAGCACCTCGCGGTCCGCCGCCAGCGTCAGCCCGTAGAGGGTCACGCGCTCGCGGACCATCGCCGCGCCCTTGCCGACCGACCAGAACGGCTCCGAATACGAGCGCTTGAGCAGGCCGCGCGCCGCCGGCTCCACCCACTCCGGGCGGATGCGGGCCACCGTGCGCGCAAACAGGCGCGAGGTCTCCACGAGCTCCGCGGTCATCACCCAGGCGGGGTGTCCGCTCACGCCCGAGCCCGGCCAGATCGTGAAGTGCGTGCCGCGCGCCCCCTCGTAGTCGCGCCTCGTCTCATCCCATGAGCCCAGGTAGGACAGCAGGCCGACCAGCAGCGAGCGGTGCACCTGGTCCGCGTCCACGGAAGCCGGCCCCTGCCCGTAGGCCAGGACCGCGCGAACGGCCGCGTCCTGCGCGCCGCCGAATTGGGCGGCCTCCACGACGTCGCCCGTCGACGGCTCGCCCACCGGCCCCACGCCGATTCCGAGCGCGCGGGCCATCTGGCGCAGCTGGCCGACCACGTCGCGCCACTCGCGCCACCGCAGGTAGTGGAAGAACTCCGCGCGGCACAGGCGCCGGAACGCCGAGCCCGACAGGTCGCGCGCCTGCACCGCCAGGTAGCGCCACAGGTTCAGGTAGGTGATGAAGTCCGAATGGGGGTCCGCCAGGCGCGCGTGCGAGGCGTCCGCCGTCCCCTGGTGCTCGGCCGGGCGCTCGCGCACGTCCTGGATCGACAGCGCCGCCACGATGACGAGGACCTCCGAGGCGCAGCCCAGGCGCTCGGCCTCCAGCAGCATGCGCCCCAGGCGCGGGTCGATCGGCAGGCGCGCCAGGTCCCGGCCGATGCCGGTGAGCCTGTACTGGGACGAGGCCGGGGTCGCGTCCGGCTGCTCAGCGTCCCGGGCGGTGGGCGCGGTGCCCGAGGCGTCCTGATCCGCGCGGGTATCCCGCGCGTTGCCTGCGTCGCGTGTGCCGCGTTCGTCGCGTGTGCGGGAACGGTCGCCACGGCCTCGGCGCTCCTGCGGCTCGCCGGACGCGAGCGCGCCGATCTCCACGAGGAGGGCCACGCCGTCGCGCACCGCGCGCCGATCCGGGGCGTCCAAGAACGGGAAGTCTTCGACCGCGCCCAGGCCCAGGGACGCCATCTGCAAGATGACGCTGGCGAGCGACGTGCGCAGGATTTCCGGCTCCGTGAAACGCGGGCGCGAGAGGTAGTCGGCCTGGGAGAACAGGCGGATCGCCACGCCTTCGGCGACTCGGCCGCATCGGCCCGCGCGCTGGTTCGCGCTGGCCTGGCTGACCGGCTCGATCGGCAGGCGCTGCACCTTCGTCTTATTGGAATAGCGGGAAATACGCGCCAAACCCGGGTCGATGACATAGCGGATGCCCGGCACCGTCAGCGACGTCTCTGCGACGTTCGTCGCCAGGACCACGCGGCGCAGCCGGTGCGGCTCGAACACGCGATGCTGCTCAGCCGCCGTCAGCCGCGCGTACAGGGGCAGGATCTCGATGTCTCCCGGGTGGGCGCCCTTGTCGTCTCCCGCGCGCCGGGACCGCCCCTTCAAGTGATCGAGGAGGGCGGCCTCCGTGTCGCGGATGTCGCGCTCGCCGGGCAGGAAGACCAGGATGTCGCCGTCGCCCTCCGCGCTCAGCTCGTCCACCGCGTGACAGATCGCGGTCTCCACGTCGATGTCCTCGCCCATGCCGTAGCCCAGCGTCGCCAGCTCGTCGTCCGGGTCCTCCAGGACCAGCTGCATGGGGCCGGACTCGGTGACGTCAGTGGTTTCGATGACCTCGATGGGCTTCTCCGCCTGCTGCTCGGAGGCCTCGGACGTGTACGACGAGGGCGTCGTCGGGCCGAGGGGACGGTAGCGAATCTCCACCGGGTACATGCGGCCCGACACCTCGATGACCGGCGCGGGCTCGATGAGGCGGCCCGAGCCGGGCGTGCCCTCCCACGTGCCGAAATGGCGCGCAAAACGGTCCGAGTCGATCGTCGCCGAGGTAATGATGACCTTCAAGTCCGGGCGCGCGGGCAGCAGGCGCGCCACGTAGCCCAGGATGAAGTCGATGTTCAGGCTACGCTCGTGGGCCTCGTCGATGATGAGCGTGTCGTAGCGGCGCAGCATCGGATCCGACTGAATCTCCGCCAGCAGGATGCCGTCCGTCATGAGCTTGACCAGGGTCGTGGGGCCGACCTCGTCCGTGAAACGCACCTGGTAGCCGACCACCTGGCCACTCTCGCGGCCCACGGTCTGGCCCAGCTCGTGGGCGATGCGGTCCGCGACCGAGCGCGCCGCGAGCCTGCGCGGCTGGGTGTGCCCGATCATGCCGGCCACGCCGCGGCCTAGCTGCATGCAGATCTTCGGCAGCTGTGTCGTCTTGCCCGAGCCGGTCTCGCCCGACACGATGACCACCTGATGGTCTCGGATGGCGCGTGCGATCTCGTCGCGCCGGGCGCTCACCGGCAGGTCGGGGAAGGAGATGACGGGGATAGCTGCCGCGCGCTCGGCGAGCTGCTCCGGCGTGAACGGCTTGAAGGGGCGTGCGTGGCGGGGGCGGCCCGCGCGCGGTCGCGTGCGCGCGGGCTGGGAGAAGCGGGGCGTGGCGGAGCGGGAGTCAGGCATGATAGCGCCAGTCTAGTCGTTCGACATGCTGGTCGAGCGGCACTCGGCTGGTGGGGGTCGAGTAGGTCGGAAGGGCCTCACACACCAAAAGTCGCATGCAATTCCCCTGGGTCAGTTTTTGAGTGCGGCTAAAATCCGCATGATTTCAACGGTCTGATTTCAAACGTTGAAATAGGTGCGAGGGAATTGCATGCGACATTTTTGGGTAACTGGTGGGTGTGGGGCGACGAGGCGGGGGCGCAGTGGGCGGTGAAGCGACGAGGCGGGGGCGCAGTGGGCGGTGAAGCGACAAGGCGGGGGCGCGGCGGGGCTTACAGGTCCTCGTCGAAGCGCGTGAGAGGCTCCTCGAGGTGCAGATCCACGAGGTCACGCGCCAGCTGGTCGATCTCCTCGCCCTGATACAGCGTCGACCTCCACGAGGCTGGGATGGCCTCGACCCCGAAGTATGCGCCGCCCAGCTGCCCGTAGATCGCGGCGTTCGTGTCCGCGTCACCGCCCAGGTTCGCGAGTGCGAGCACCGCCTCCTCGAAGGAGCCGAAATCCAGCAGGCCGTGAACAGCGAGGCGCAGGCCGTGCACGATGTAACCGCTGGTGTCCTTCTCCCATGCGGCGCGCTCGGCGGGGTCCGTGCTGATGACGCGCGCGGCCATCTCGTCGAAGGCGGAACCCGTCGAGGCCCAGCCGACGTTGATGATGTGCTCCGGCGCCCAGCCGAGGAGCGCACCCACGAGGAGGGCAGCGAAGACCTCGGTGCCTGCCTCGGCCTCGACCGAATAGTGGGTCTCCCGCGCGCTCAGTCCAGCGGTTGCGACGATCTCGCGGACTTCGCGGTGCTCGAAGCCAGCGATGACGACGGGCGCCAGGCGCATAATCGCGCCGTTACCGGCGCTGGTCGTGCGCTCCGCAGTGCGGGGAATGCGCTGTTCGCGCTCGAAGGCGAACAGTGCGGCGCGCACCTGGCCGCCGATGTCGAAACACCTGCCCGTCGACGAACGGTAACCCTTCGAAAACCAGCGCTGATAGCGCTCCATCACGTCAAAAGAGTCGTAGCGGCCCTTCGCCAGCAGCGAATCCGCCAGGCACAGCGCCATCGACGTGTCGTCCGTCCACTGGCCGGGCTTCAGTAGGAAGGGGCCGCCGCCCACCATGTCCGTGATCGGCTCGAAGGTGCCTGCGACCTTGAACTCGTTCGTCGTGCCCAGCGCGTCACCGACCGCCAGGCCCACCAGTGCGCCGCGCGCGCGAGAAAGAAAATCCACCATTCTCACAGTGTGCCACAGGATGCACTTCAACGGATTTCTGGCCTCGTCCCCCAGGAGCGCTCTGGCTTACCGACAAATGTCGCACGTAATTCCCTTTGGTCAGTTTGTGAGTGCGGTCGAAAACCGCATGATTTCAACGGTCCGATTTCAAAGTTTGAAAGAGGGGTGGGGGAATTACGTGCGACATTGTTGGGTATCTGTTGGGTGTGGGCGCATGGAACGTCGGGATCTGTTACTCACGTTCCCAGTCTTCCAGTTCGCCGCGGGCTTTGCGGTCGAGGAAGTCGAGCAGGTTACCCGTCTCCGAAGGGGAGTTTAGAGATAGTCTGATTCTGTCTGCGGCGCCGCCGAGGTAGTAGAGGATTTTATCCTGGGAGATAAGCTCAACGCTCGTCTTGTCGAATGTTCTTTTGCTGGCCAGTCGGTTCTGGAGGCGTTGTTCAAGGTACTCCTGATAGTAAGAATACGCTTGCTCGCATTGCTTCTTGTCGTGTGGGTCTAGGTGCGCTGCGAGATAGAAGTCGAAAGATGCGACGCCGTTGAAGGGAGTGTAGACGATGTAGGAGGATGATCGTTCGGGCACGACGTCGGAGGTGAAGAGCAGGCTTTCTCTGGGGTCGGGAGTCCACCCGAAACGATCGCGGAAGGCCGCGGCGTCCGCCCGGCTGGCGGGCCACGTCAGAGACTCCCACGCGTCGAGGAGTTCGCTTAGGCGCGACAGCGTCATCATGCGCGCCCCCTCGGGCGTGACACGCACATGCTCGGGAATCAACCGTGTCTGGTCCATGGGATATCCCCTCTTCCGGCCGCGTCGGTCCACGCGGCAATCTTCGCATCAATATTATCCATGTGGTGCGGCGCGAGCGTGATCGGAGTCGTCGTGAAGCGAATCTTCTCCGGATCCGCGGTGCGCGTGAACGACACGTCTGAGTGCAGGGTCATGCGCCCCGTCTTGATGTCGTGCCAGACATCCTGGTTCATCGACATTAGTTCGTGGAACGACGTGTCGGTGCCCAGGCGGTCGCCGATATAGGCCGCAGAACCCTGACGCACCCGTACCCCGTCCACGGAATACGTGCCCATCCGGGCCCCTCCTCCCTTCGATTCGCCGATGTGAAACTCCGTTCCCGAATAGTGAATCGCAAAATCGTCAAGATGCCCGGCACGCGTCCCGGGGCCGCCCAGGCCCAGGTTATAGATGCCCCGCTCGTGCCACGCGTGATCGAGCCCCGCATGCCCCATCCGCTCCGCCGCATAGCGCGCACCATTGCGCGACGAGGTCAGGCCTGAAGACATTTGGCGTATCTTGATGAGCTCGGACTCGTCAGCGCCGTGTATAGATAGTTTATCGAGGGTCCGTTGAATCTGGTCGGCATTCCCCGCAGAAGGTGGCAGGTCGTACCGCGCGAGCCGCTCGGCCAGAGAAGGCTGAAGTTCACGCGCGGTCGTCAGATTCACCTGTCGGATCGTCGCCAGCTCATCGAGCACCTGAGCTGTATACGCGGCGTCGGCATAGGTGTTCGTGAAATGACCCCTTTCCACGACGTGCAGGCCATTCTTCGTGCGTCGTATCCACATCCCAGACGGAATGATCGCGGCGAGCGACGTGTCGGGAGCCTTCTTCAGCAGGTTCGTGATGGACTCGAGGATGCCCCGAGCATCGTGCAGGTGAGAGACAAGATTCTTCGCGGAAGTGACGACACCCGTGACGCTGTCCGTCAATGACGTGACAGCCGCGCCAACCTTGATCTGAATTTGAGCAACGACACCGCCAGACGCCAAACCAACCGTGCCGACGATCTCGATGATCGCACTGGCTAAGGTTCCAATGATCTCAGCGAGAACATCGCGTACGAGGTCGTGGACCGCGCTGACAACCCCCGACAGAATAGAATACGCGGTCGCAACCGCCTCCAACGCCTGAGCGCCCGAACGGAGCGCGCCGACCGTTGAGGCGGACCGCGATCGAAAGGTGCTCGCGGTCAGCCCTTCGAATTCTCCCACGAGCGCCTGCGTGCGCGACTCGAGCTCATCGGCTCGCTGCGCCACCGCTGCAGCACACGCCAACCACGACTGGCCGTCAGCCTGGACGGCATCACCGTTCCCAGCGAGATCGTCAAGCCAACCTTTGAGCGGCTCGAAATGCTCCAGCAAAAAGGAAGCGCCCCAGCCAATGAGCGTCCCAATCGGGTCGACCATCATCCCCACGACATCCCCGACGACGGCCAGCCCCGATAGACCCGTTCCCAGCCATGAGCCCGACGACATGGACTTATTGAGCCCATCCAAGTCCTCCAGGAGGCCCGAACCTGCTAGCTCTTCCGTGCTCACGGCATCAGCGTCCTTCCAGCCATGCCGCGACGACCCTGTGCGGCATCCCGAATTGCTCGAGCTGAGGATTCCTCACATTCCTCGAAGCTCTGAACGGCTTTGATCAGCCTGTCTCCATCTTTCGTTGCTCCAGAAGCTGCTTCCTCCACCATGGAGCGCACCCACCGGCGAACAAGACCCAGCGGGCCTGTGACAAGCGGTCCAACCAACAGGCCGAGGGCCGTATCATTGCAACCGCTATCCACGCCAGCGACCGACGACTTCACGTCGTCGCCAGCGCTTTGCGACTCGCGTGCCGCCGCACGCGCTTTCTCGAAGTCAAGGGAGATGTCCGCCATGGTCAGTGCCACTCCCTGCGGATACCAGGATTGCGCAGTATCCCGAAACGATCAATCGGTCGGCTCTCGCGCTCCCCGGCGTCTTGCTCCCGTGCCGACCCATAACGTGCGACCAATGCTTGTGCGCCCGGGTCTGACTCGCCGTAAGCATCAACGGCGGCGTCGGCTACCTGGGCGCCAGCGCTCGATTGGGCCGCCTTCCAGGCCTCAATGACCAAACGCCCCACGGCCTCGTCCCCGTCAATGAGCACCCGACGTGGGCAACCGGAGGCGTCGACCGTCACGTTGACGCGGCCAGACGCATCCTCACCCTGTCCGCGCACCGTCTCCCGGAGCTCAAGGAACGTTGCGGCCTTCTCCGCGAGGCGCTGAGCTTTTAGCGCCGAACGGCGCACGTTGGCGGCGGCCTCGTCGAAAGCGGACAAGTCCGGCGTGCCATCCCCACCGGGGTCACTCTTGCTTGCTGCATCGGGGCGATAGGTAACCATTTGGTCAAGCTACCCCCCCCCGAAGGCAACCTGTCAAACTCTGAGCGACCGCCCTGCTAGGACACCGACGTGCCGAACAACAAGCCCAGCAGGTAGGTGACGCCCGCGGCGCCGTAGCCCACGAGGAGCTGGCGCAGCGCCCGAGGCGTCGGGGACTGGCCCGACAAGATGCCGACCACACCGCCCGTGAACAGCAGGGCCACGCCCACAATCGCAGCCGCGACAACGATAGCTGTCAGGCCCGTCAGGCCCACAATGTAGGGAATCAACGGGAAGAACGCGCCCGTCGCGAAGAAACAGAACGACGACAACGCGGCCTTCATGGGAGTGCCCACCTGGTCTCCCGCACCCTCGGACTCGGGGCCGCCCAGTGCGGCTCGCACTGCGATCGCGCCGGACTCGCCGGTCGCAGGCTTGGCGAGACGCGCGAAGACCTGCTTCGCGTGAGCCTCCGCCTCCTCCTCGCTCTCCCCGCGCGCACGAAACACGAGGGCCAGCTCGTTCGCGTCCACATCCAAATCCGGGACCGCCTGGTGCGCGTCCGGATCCGGGATCGAGGCGTCAAGCAGCTCACGCTGGCTGCGCACGCTCACCCACTCGCCGGCCGCCATCGACAAGGCGCCCGCGAGCAGGCCCGACACGCCCGTCAGCAACACGACGTGCGGCTCCATGCCCGACGCCGCCACACCCAGCACAAGCGCCAAGTTCGACACCAGGCCGTCATTCGCCCCAAACACCGCCGCGCGGAACGTTCCCGCCAGCGTCTCGCGGGACTTGGCCGCCAGGGAACGGATGACCTCGGCATGAATGTGCTCGTCCGCCTGCATGTGCGCCGGCACGTCATCATCCACGTCGTGAGCGGAACGCTGCTCCGCGCGCTGAGCCATCGCCAGAATGAAAATCGTGCCGAACAGGTGCGCCAGGACGGACGCGGCGCGCGTGCGCAGCGGCGGCTTGGGGGCGGGCAGAGCCCGGTCGCCCAGGCGCGCCAGCCAATACTCCTCGTGGCGGCGCTCCGCCTCCTCCAACTGCAGCAGGACCGCGCGCTCCTCGCCCGTGCGACGCTCAGACAGGTCGCGGTAGGTGCGCGCCTCCATCCGCTCCTCAGCCAGGTGCTTGCGCCAGCGCTTAATCTGCTCGCGCGTCGGCTCCCGGTCCGCGGCCGCGTGGTCCCTGTTCATTGCCGAGGCCTCGTTCCCCCGGGCACTCACCGCTGAGGCGAGGCGGGGGTGGGCTGCGTGTCAACCGTCGTCGGCTCGGAAGCGGGGGCGCCGAAAAGGCGTTCCTTCACCGCGTCGGCAACCTTATCCGTCACCTGCTCGCCGCCCGCGCGCACGAAATCCGACACCTTCTGGCCCGCAGCGTCCAGGGGGCGGGCCACGACCGGGAAACGACGCACCTTCGAGGCGCCAGCGCGGATCTGCTCGTAGCGCTCACGCCCGGCGCGGGCACCCAGCACGTATCCGATGCCAACTCCGATGAGGATCCCGGTCTTGGTTCCCATATCTGTCCTTCTCTCGCTGCGTGGGGCGGCGCCCGCAGTCCGCCGGGCGTTCTCGCGCAGGCGTTCCCACCGGCGCACAATCACCCTCATCTTAGTGCCGGGCCGTGCTCGCTCGCACGCCCCTGACGCGGGGTGGAGATTTCTCTCGGAAACCTAGCCCAGGCCTCGTCCCCTTGTCACATATGCGCACACCGTGGTCTTCCCTTCACGGCGGGTGGCGGAAAGCGCTATGTTTAATGCGTGAGCCAGATAACGATTCAGACGCCCCGGGGAGTGTCCATCACCGGGACATTCACGCGTCCCGTGGACTGCCGCGACGCCGCGGTGATCTTTTCTCACAGCTTTTTGTCGGACCGTCACGCATCGGGCAGGTTCGACGCGCTCGGTCGCGCGATGCGTCGCGCCGGCTACGCCACCCTCGCCTTCGACTATTCCGGGCACGGCGAATCCGGCGACGAGATCATCACCTTCGACCCGCTCATCGAGGACTTCCGCTCCGCCTCCGGCTGGCTGGCCGACCAGGGGTTCACACGCCAAATCTGCGTCGGCCACGAGTTCGGCGCGACCGTCGCCCTGCGCGCCCGCCCGTCCGCCGTGCAGACCTACGTGCTCGTCTCGCCGGTCCTCGGCCCGCTGTCCTACGACTGGAACCTCGTGTTCTCCGACGTGCAGCTCTCCGACCTGGAACGCCACGGCACCACCACCGTCCCCAACGACTCCGAGTCCGTGCGCCGCCACTTCACGATCAACAAGGCCACCCTCGCCGACATGTCCATGGTGTCCGGCGAGAAGGTCCTGCGCGGCATCGACGTGCCCATTCTCATCACACACGACGCCTTCGATGAGGAAACCGGCCTGCTCGACCGCACGCGCGAGGCCTTCCACCTGCTGCCCGACGGATCCGTCGTCGACATGACCGCGCCGCCCGTCGGTGTCGTCGGCGAGTACACGCCCATCGACGGCGTTCCCGTCGCCGACGAGGCCGTGGATCGCGCCCTGGCCGCCTCAGGTTCCGCGCACCTGCCCGCGCTGACCGACGTCGCCGTGCCGTGGGTCAGCCGCTGGGTGCCAGCAGGCCGGTAGCTGACCGGTAGGCTGCGCTGACTGCCTCTGCTCCTGGGCCCGCCCCCTGGCGCGCTCTGGTGGCTCGCTGCGCGGATAAGCTGTTGCTATCTGGATAGGTTGCGCGGATGTGGATAGGTTGTGTGCATCCGGATAGGTTATTAAGCTATCCGGATGTTCGTTTCCTATCCGGATGTTGGCTTCCTATCCGGATGTTGGCTTCCTATCCGAATGTTCGTTTCCTATCCGGATGTTGGCTTCCAATCCGGATGTTCGTTTCCTATCCGGATGTTGATTTCCCGTCCGCGCGGATTCGCAGGGACGTGGCTTGCCCGCTCGGCGAGTGCGCCGGGGAGCCTAGTGCGTGTTTGTGGGCGGGTAGTCTGGACCGCGGGGCTGTCCGACTGGCTTCAGGCCCCTGTTTTGCTGCGCGACGGGCTCGAGTGCTAAACGGTCCGCGTCAGGCGGGGGCGAGTGCTAAACGGTCCGCGTCAGGCGGGCTCGAGTGCCAAACCGCGTCAGGCGGGCTCGCGCGTGTGCCGACAACCCACGCCACCATGTATGGTTCCCTAACAATGTCGCACGTAATTCCCTCGTGAATATTTCAGACTTTGAAAATGCGTCGTTGGAATTGCAACGTTTGTGGGGTGTCTCGAAAACTGACCGATATAAATTACGTGCGACATTTGTGGGAAGGGAAGCGATCAGTGCGAGCCTGGCCCGCGACAGGCGTCAGCCGCGCGCGCCCGCAGAAGCGCTCGCAACCGTCGCCGACCACGTGCGCACCAGCTACCCGCGCACCAACTCCGCCAGGGCAGGAGAAGCCAGCCACTGCCTCGTCCCGAAGGAGGACACCGACACGCCCGCCACCGCCGACGCGAAACGAATGAGGCGCTCCGGATCCGAGGCCCCCGCGCGCTCAAGCGCCCACGCGAACGCCCCGTGGAACGCGTCCCCCGCGCCCATCGTCGAGGCGTCGGGGACCTCGCGCACGGGAACCTCGCCGCTCTCGCCGTCCCACCAGTACTGCACGGGCCGCTCGCCGCGCGTGCGCACCACCCGCGTGATGCCGAAACCGCGCAGGAAGCCAGCGACCTGCTCGCCGTCCGCTCGCGCGAGGAGCGGGGGCGCGAAATCCTCCGACACGACGGCGACGTCCACGAGGCCCAGCAGGGGAGTGAGCCAGTCCTTCCACGAGCCGCCATCGAGCACCCGCAGGTGCGGCGGGCGCGCCTCAAGGAGAGCGAAGGGATCCTCGCCGTCCACCTCTGGCACGCCCAGCGTCAGCGCCGCCTGCGCCAGCGCCGGGTTGTGCCCGTCGATGAGGACGACGCCGACGCGCTCGGGCAGCTCCGCCGCGACGCGCCCCGGATCGGCGTCCAGCCGCGCGTTCGTGGAGGCGACCATGCGCCCGCTCGGGTGCTCGATGATCGAGGAGAC
>ENA-OWLE01000199-OWLE01000199.1-metagenome-genome-assembly--contig:-NODE-199-length-12320-cov-5.260823_pt1 | contig 12320 bp, 12 predicted proteins | sample MGYA00245345_ERZ651094 | MGnify/ENA primary metagenome ERZ651094 (study PRJEB26857, sample SAMEA4031770) | metagenome | biome: human; feature: oral; material: saliva | place: Philippines | collected 2014... | reverse complement strand
AATCAAATCATTAATCCATCTCTCACCTAACCACTCCTCAACCCAACCCCAACAACAGCACATGCCACCCCCGCCCCAATATTCCAAAACCGAAATATAAACCACCGACACCACCCACACCATGAGGGACGAAGGGGGTGGGTGGTGTCGGTGGTGAGTATGGAGGTTTGCCAGAATTTTACAGGGGCGGGGGTGGCATGTTCAAGATACACCCAAAAATACACCCAAAAATACACCCTGGGGTCGTATTAGCCGCCGTTCCAACGGCGCGGCGCGGCCTCCTCTGGAGGCGTTGCTGCATCTTGCGGCTGCGGCTGCGGCTCCTCCGAAGAATCAGAAGATGCGGATTCTTCCGCATTCTTTTCTTCATTCTTCGGCTCAGATTTTTTGATGAATTCATCCGGCGGAACTAAATATGCCTGTGCCGTAGAAATTGCAGGCGGCCGCTTTGAATATTTGTGACCAGGCGGTGCCAAGGTGGGGTTGTTATATTCGCTCAAAACCACTTTTCCATCTTCCAAAACAGCATCAACCCACGCGACGTGTCCAGCTTCTCCAATGCCGCCGCCGCCGTAGGCTCCCCACCACGCAACCGAGTTTGCAACTGGTGTTGTGGACACTCGCCAGCCGCGGGCAATCCATCCATCACGCCACTCTGCGGCATTGCCCAGATGGGAGCCGTTGCCGCCCTTGTTATTGCCAATGGGCCAGCCGGTCGGATCATCGCCAGATGCTCCGGCCAATTCGTTGAGCTTCCACGAAACATAGGACGTACATTCACCGTAGAAGAAGCCTTGTGCATCTTCGACATACACCCCGGGGCCGGGGGTTCGGGAAATCCACGGGTAGGTGTCGCCGCCGTTGGCGTTGCCGCCAGCACGACCCGTGCCACAGCCTCCAGAGCTGGAGCCCTGAGCAGAACCATTTCCACCGCTCTTGTGCTCGGTGCCGTCGTTGTACTCTTTGCCGCTGCGGTTCACATCAATACCGGCTTCCTTAATGACCGCATCAGCCGGGGCAACTGAGCTTGTGTAGTGGTTCGGGTCGGCGTTCTTCTGCACGGCGTGAATTGCCGCGGTCTCCGACATGTCAGCCCAGCCGGCGGTGTCTGCAAGACCACCGCCGCCGCGCTTGGGTCCCAGAACAAACAGCTGCGCGGCAACCTTCGGATTCATGCGCTCCTCACGGGTGCCCCAGCCGTCTTGTTGCTGGAGAATGCCAATGCTCGTTGCGATGCTTCCGTCAGGATTCACAGCCCCGTCGCCGTAATTGATGTTCTGCAATGAGGACTCACCGAAAGCCGCGATGATGGTCAGGCGCGAGACTTTGCCCGAGAAACCAATCTCTCGGATTCCCTCATCAATCGCTTTCGCGATTTCAACCTGTGAGGCGTGCACGGCTGTTTTCTTGCCGCCGGTGCCGCCGCTGATGGTGCAGTCTCCAGCGGCGGCGGCGGTGCCCGTTCCGCCAAAAATCGCGGCGACGATTCCGCCAATGAGCCCGCCCACCAGGACGATGACGACGACGACCGGAAGCACGAATTTCAGCAGCACCCCGCGCAGGGCGTGCAGAGCGGCCAACTTCAATGCTTCGCGCATCATGACGTGACTCCTTCCCATGAGGTCATTGAAACGTCGGTGACTATCCACTGACCCGCTTCATCCTGGAGCGTGGTCAGCTCCCAGGTCAGCACCACCTGCACGTTGCGGTGGTCGCGCACCGTGACTTTCACGACGCGGGATTTCCGAAAATCCGTGTCGATTCCCTGGTTCTTGGAGCGGGGCAACACCTGCGCGTCCGTGACCATGAAAGGTGCCTGCACGCCAACGACCGGCTCAGCGGTGGCGAAGGCATCCGGCACGTGCACGTCACTGAATGGCTCGACCCATTCGGCCACGCGCGCCGATTCCTGCGGCCTCTCGCGCCAGCTCCACGTGACCGCCCACGCCTTCATGACCGCTTCGGGGTCTGACCTGTCGGGATTCTGCCTCACTGGCGCTTCAATTGGGACGACAGAGGCCCGCGCCGATGGGCGGGCCTCAACTGCATTTGGATTCGTGCCCAGAGTGGGCCCGTCCCCGGTCGGGGCCGGAGAATCAGCTGATGATTCCCCGCCCCCTACCGTCCCTTGTGGAACTGCAAGGGAAGGGCTCGCGGACGGCTGCGCCTGCCGCTGAGAAAAACTCTGCACAAAGAGTGTTCCCAGCAGAACCACCACAGCCAGCAGCACCGCCACAACCCACCGGGCGTTGAGATTGAGGCGGAAGCCCCCGCCCCGCACGCGCTGACGCGGTGCAGGGCGGGCGGGCTGTTCACTGGTCAGCTCATCAAAAATCTCATGGTCAGACACTGGCCCTCCTGCGATTGATTGCGGCACGGCGCGGCGGGCGGCTTTCCGCCGCGCGCGTGCTCTTTGCGGTTCGTCCAACAGAGCTTCCCACCGCTGATGCGGCGCGGCGGCTCATGGCTCCCGCGCGCGAGAGCGTGCGGATCATGAGAAGCTGCATAAATCCGCCGCCGCCCATTCCGCCAGAGTTCACAATCTGCGAGATGGTGCCCTTCAGACCGAACGCGGCAAAGAGAAGACCCACCTCAGTGATGAGCTGCTGATTCCACTCTGCGGAGCTGGTCGCCACAGCGGCAATGACTCCCATCGTCGAAACCAGCAGAAGCATGAGTGACGCGTTCATCACGACCGCGCCCACCAGCTTTGCGGCCCAGTTACTCAGCCATGTGCGGGTGAGTCCAGGAATGATGCCGAAGGGGAGGAAGAAGACCCCGAGGAAGAGCAGCAGGACGGCTTGGAACCACGCAATGAGCGCGTTGAACACGAGCAGACAGACCAGGACGGAGCCAATCAGAGCAATCACCGCACCGAAGAGGACAAGACCGACGCGGCCGCTCCAGTCATCCCCCTTCAAAATCTTCTGAAGATGCTGATTATCTTTTTGTTTATTGATGACTTCGTTCTCGTAATAACTGTGACGCTCATCATATTTTGTCTTTTTAAGGACGGTCGCGCCGTGCTGTTTGCACAGGCCCATGTCTCCGCCAAATTCTCCAATGCACCAGGGCGTGATGATGAATGAGCGCCAGAACGAATCTTGCACCTGCAACGCAAAACTCTTCGTCGCGTTATCGGCGCTGTAGTTAGTCGGCCATTCAAACGGTTGCGTTGACGATGCCGGGGACGCATCAACCACAGTTGAAACGACCTTTTGACCAATGTCACGGCCCATTCCCAAGCCGTCGATGTAGGCCTTGGGTGTTGTCATCAATCCCAGCGCGCAGATGCTCAGCGCCACAAAGGTGAGAACGCCGTTGAACCCGTTCGTCTTCTGTCGCGCGACGTCGATGAAGGTCATCACCGCACCGGAAGCAAGACAGGTGGGCAAGAGCCAGCCGGACAGTTCGGCCATTGCTCCCGAAATCATGGGGGACACATCTACCGCGTCCTCAAACGCTGAGCTGCCGCCAATCATGCCGGTCATGAGCCAGCCGATGACCCATGCGAAAGAGGCCACAGCGATAAAAATCATGCCGGCGAGACCAATCATGATGTCCGCCGGGACATTTCCCGGCGGCTCGGCGGTTTTATCCTGCCAGAGTTGGAACGGGTCCACAGAATTTGCCAGCGTCAGACCGGGGCGTGCCGGGAAGACCCCGGACACGCCGCCGTTTGCCGCCCACGCTGCCCCGGCGAACCAGGTCAGGCTAAAGGTCAGGCCAAAGACCTTGAGAGCTCGGCGGGCTGTGGGAGGCAATGCCGCCCACAGCAGGCCCAAGGGCGTGACCGCCCACAGCGCGGCCATGAGCCGCACAATCGGGTTCGTGATGAATCGCAGGCCAGAAGTGAGCTTCTGGCTGAGATTCTGAATCTTCTGTTTCATCGTCAGCCTGCACATTCGGGGGCATTTGGCCCAGAGAGCGCGGCGCACTCGCTGTTCTTCGAGCCCTTGGCGATTTGGTTCAGTTCACCGCGTGCTTTCAGCACCCAGCGGCCGTTCTCGTTGACCATGCCCAGCACTGCCGGGGTTGCGTCGTTCTCGCCGTCGGCGATCACGACGGCCCAGGCATCAGAGCCCCATTTGACGGTGCGCTGAACGCGGTAGTTTTGGGGGTCGCTCCATGCCGGGGTGCTGTCCTCCTTGCCAGAGCATCCTGAACTGGAGTGCCACTTGTAGTTTGGCGACTCCAGTTCACAACGAACCTTTTCAGTTCCACGAACCCAGTTCAACGCCGCATCAGCGGCGGCCTGCTGACCACCATCAGATGCACCCGCCGTCTGCTGACCTGCGCCCTGACCACAACCAGCCAAACCCAGCACCAGCAACACCGCCGCCGCCGTCATCTTCCTCATGATTTCTCCTCCTCTTCCTTCTTCCTCTTCTGCCCCGCGTTCGGGTCAGTCGACAAAAGCGCCTGAACCTCATCCGACGGGAACGTGAACTGAACTTCTGCCACTTGGTCGCGCCAGTCCCTCACCAGCGCCCTACCCTTCGCCACTTTGCGCACGTCCGATTCATCATGCCCAAGGGCCTGAATCCTCGCGCGATTCTCAGCCGAAGGCTCCAGGCCGAGAAGCTGCGCGCCCGCGTCCTGCTGTTCGGCCGTGGTCAACTGAAAGAGCCTCACGCCCTGCAACTGCTCGACCAGGCCAGGCTGTGCGAGAATCGACGTGCAATCCTGCGTGTCCAGCACCAAGGAAGTGTTGAACGCTCGACCCATGCGGGCGATTCCGTCCAGGAACGCCACGCCGCCGGTCGCGCGCATCAGAATGTGAACCTCTGGGACGGCAACCGTTTTGCGCATGGAGCGAAGCTCTTCTGACGACGACATGCGCAGCGCAAAGCCGGTGATGCCCTGAATCAGGGCAACCGAAAGGCGTTGCTGGCCGTCCCATTCCGCAAGGGGAATTTCAGGCGAGGGAAGCGAAAGCCCCGCCGCCTGCACAATCCACAGGCCCGGCTGAGAAGACAACCCCGCCGCATCCAGGTTCGGCTGGCCCATCACGATTTTGCCAATTGGCGTTTTCGCCAAATCGGCCAGGTAAGCGGCGAAGCTTCGCACGTCGGGGTCCTCAGCCTTCGCCATGCGCTCAATCACGCCCCACGTTGAGGGCATCGCCGCGTTCTCGGCCTCCTCCATCGCAAAGCGAAGAGATGCACTCGTGGCGATTTCAACCTGGCGGCGGTCTTTGGCTTGCATCATCAGCATGGACTGCACCGCCGCCGGTGCCTTGTCCAGCGGAAGCGCGCGGAACATGTCAGCTGCGCCTGAGTGGGCCGAACCCAGCTTGATGACTCCTGCCGGGATTCCGAAGCGCTGAGCTGTCAGAACAGCACCGCCGGTGTCGCCCTTCCAGTCAAAAACAACCGTCCAGGCCGGTTTTTCCATCAGGTCAGAGAGCAATTCAAGCATCATGGCGGTGGTCTTTCCGCGGCCGCTTCGGCCGGAATAAAGCACCGTCGTTGTATCGCCACGCTCACCTGCTGCGGAGATGGACGAGCGGAAAAGGTCAACGGTCGTTCCGTGAACGAAGCCAGACATGCCGCCTTCCTCATCGCCGCACCTCGACCCAGCCCAGAAAAACGAGCCAAAAAACGCGTTGTCCGTTTGCACATGATTGAGGTCTGTCACGCGCCGCACGTCGCCGGGCACGTTCTCCAACCACAAATCGCGTTGCTCATCTTCACCGCGCGCTAGAATGATGTCCTCATCGGCCAGGGCGGCAATGACCGCCTCAACGTTCTCTTCCAAATCGTCCCGGCTGGTGCCGGTGACAATCACGCGGGTGGACTGCTCCACAAGGAATGTGCCGCCCTTGTCGATTTCGGTCAGAAGTTGCGCGTTTGCGGCCTCAGCTTCAAGGATTTCTTCCGGCGGTTCCTCAGCGGACTGTCTCGCCGCGCTTCGGCGCTGTTCCTTCGCCAGCTTGCGGGCGCTGTTCACGGTCTTGCGGGCGCTCTGGCGGGTCATGGCGTGGAATCGCACGGAGACATCAGCACGCACCGGCACCTGAACAAAGTCGCGGCCGTAGCCGCTTGAGACTTCCTGCACCTTCACAATGCGTGAAAGAATCTCCAACCAATCCGCATTGCCCGGAGCGGTCAGCTCCTCGGGAACGGAGACAACCGGCAAAATTGCCTTCCACAACACCGGCTCGCCGTGCTCATCGAGCAGCTGAACGTGGTCAGGCCAGGGCACCATCTTTGATGTCAGAAGATGACCCAAAGCCGCGCCACGCACCGTGCCGCGAGTCGGAATCTTGGCCTTGGCACGTCCAGATTCACGGTTCAGCATCCAGGCGATTTGCTCGGCACTGGCCAGCTCCACCGCCAAAGGCGAAGCACCTAGAACCTTCTGCATCTTGCGTGCCAATGCCATGTTGTCGGCAATCTCTGCATCCGGCACCGGGTCGGGCGTGAATCCGGTCGCGCCTTCGGCACGGCGCATCAGCCGCTTGGTGGCGCTGGTGCGGTCGGCAAGCTTGACCCCCAACATGACCGTTCGGTTCGGAAGGTGCAATGCGTCAATCTTCGCACCGTAGGCCTTCGCCCATTCCAACCCGCGCCCCCAATCGGCGCGGTAACGGTCTTTGACCGATTCCACATAATCGTCGCCGTTGTGCTCGCTCCACATCACACGGAGCATGCACTCACGCTCACCGGCCGCCAGCAGCACCGCGCGCTTCACACTGTCCAGCGAGGCATCCCAGGCGGTTTCTGATGCAGTGTCGAGGTTCTGCACACCAACGGCAAACCATGCCTCGGCGGCGGTCTGCGTGAACAGCAGCCCGTCCGTGATAAGTTCGTGAATCGGCATCGGCGCGGAACGCTCAGCGTTCAAGCCGAGAGTGTTCCTGAAACTTTCGAGAAAACCCATCGTGTTACCTCCTCTTCTTCTTGTTCTTTCGGCGGGCAATTTCCCGCGATCCGATGTCGTCCAATGCATCCCCACCAATCACCCAGGCCGTCGGGGAAATGCTGACTGCCGCCTGCTGACCCTCGCCCGATTCTGCGTGCTCTGGCCTGATGCGGGCGATTGCCTGCCCCAGCTTCCCACCGATTCGGTCGGTCAGCGGCAAGAACTCGTGCCGGTCAGCAGCCCGGCGGCCAAACCTGATGACTGGACGATGAGACCAGAGCGCGTAGCGGACTTTGAGAATGAGCTGTGTGAGCCTCCAACGCCGCGCGTTCTTCGGGCTTTCCTGAATGCCCACCTGAACAAAGAGCAACGGAGGCAAGCAGTAGATAATCATCATCTGCTGGTTGACCGTTCGGGTCACAGAGAAGACCAACCCAGCCCACACCACAAAGGCAACGGCACCAATGAAGAGAACTTTTCGGGGGATTCCCTCGCCCAAGTCCACGCCGAACAATTCATGCTGGCGACTCTCGATGTGAAGCTGGCGCGACACGGTGCGCCCGGTGCGTGACATGTGCCTAGCCTCCTCCCAGGATTAGACCCATGAGAGAGCGCATAAACGCCACAGCTGAATCGTTCTCCCAGACGAACCAGGCGGCAAACACGCCACCAACGAAGAAGCTAATCGCGTAGCCCCAGTCGCCCTTCATCGTGTGCGCAACAAGGCGGGTTGCAAGAAAGATGATGAGCAGGTTGCCCAGGACACCCAGCCAGAAGAATTTTGCGCCGCTGAAGTCCGTCAGGCCCAGGGGCAACGCGGCAATTGCTGCAAGTTCTAACATGTTTAGATTCCTCCATGAATTTCTGCGATTTTCCATTGGTCAACGCCGGATGCGCTGACCTTGACGATTGAGCAAGTGAAAGTCTGTTTGAGCTGCACACCGTCGCGGTCAAAGGTGACCTCTGCGGTGGCGGTGCGGCGGTCGGCTCCACCTTCGGAGACTGTCCATCTCGTCACGGTCGCGGTGCCCCAGGCACCGTTCAGACCGCGAATCTTCGCGCCCGGTGCGGCGATGGAATCGAGATTGTCTCCAGCTGCGAAGAGCGAGAAGAAGCTTTGCGCTTCGTTCTTGGTCTTCGTTGTCAGCTGACCATCATCTGAGAAGGCCTCGTGCCGGGCGACGGTTGGGGCGGCGGGAACCGCCACAACCCCAGGAATTCCGACGACAACCCCGGCACCGTCGATGACCTTCACGGTCATTTCAAGCCCGGTGCTGGAACGCTTCTCGCCGTTGATGATGTCCACCAACACCAGCACGCGGGCGGTCTTCTCGTCGACGACCTGAACCCTCATCACCGTGGGATTCTCAGCCTTCTGCTTACCGCGGCCGTTCCAGCCAAGCCGCCCGTCAATGTCGCCGGTGGTGGCGAAGAAGGGGCGGAGCGCGTCAGCGCGGGTTTTGGCTCCTGCGTCGCCCTCTTCCCAGGTCAAGAACGCGACGGCGAACCTGGAGGCCACGCCCTCGGCGGTGGCGGTCGGGAAAGTTGCGCTGATGGGCACTGGCGCGGCTTCCTGCCGCGCTTTGTTGCCCCAAATGATGGTGCGAACACCAATCCAGAGAATCAGAATGAGGACAGCCCACACCATGATTCGGAGGGCTTTTTTTCCTGCGGACGGCTTGGCCTGAACCGGGGTGAACAGCGGTGCGTCTTCCTCGGTTTCAGCTGCGGCGTTTTCCGCGGTGCTGGCTTGCGCCGGTTCCGTGGCCGAAGGACGCGGGAGCGGATCAAGACCAGCAATTTTGCGGAGGACATTCAGCCATGCGGGCGGTTCTTTCGTCGTCACAGCGGGTTCACCTCGTCTTCGGCTGCGGCGGCGGGTGCCGCCGGTTGAGCCGCCGCCCCGGCGGCGGGCTTCTGGCCCTTCTTACGAATGGTGATGTCCGGCCCCATGTTGGAGACATCCACAAATCGAGTTGAGCGGGCCTCACCTGTGGTCTTGTCCGCCCAGTCGCTTTGTCGCCATTCACCGATGACGACGACTGCGGAACCGGTGGTAAAGTTTGCGTCGCGGATTGCCTCGGCGGTGTCATTCCACGCCTGGCAATTGACCCAAACAGTGGGGCGTTCGACAAACTTTCCGGTTGCATCACGGAAGCTGTCAGAAACTCCGACACGGAAGCGAGTTAGGGGTTTCCCGCTTTCGGTGATGCGGGTTTCAGGGGCGGCTGCGAGAAAGCCAGAAAAAGATGCGGACAGGCTCATCCTTGACCTTTCAGAGAGGGTGCCCCCTGAGCCGGAAGTGTCAGAGAACACAATGAATTATAGGGTTTTTGGGTGCGGCAAAGCCGCCCCCTTGGTCACAGACCGTGACGAGAGGCAAAATCGCTAAAAGTCATCCAAGCACCGGAGGTGTCTACGCCGTCGGTGTGGAGGCGGTTCAGGCGGGCGCGAATGGCCTTCCAGCAGGCCGCCGCCTGCTCCTGGTCGGTTTCAGCGATTTTCAGCTCAAACGCGCAATCTGAGCAGACCAGACCGGAAACGGTTTCGTGGTGAATCGGGCACACCTCGACCGGCAGGGTTGCCGCCGGTGCCGGGGCAACCACCGCGGCAGCGGGAGCTGCGCTCATTGCGGGAGTTGCAGGGGCACCGGTCAGAAGTTCCGGCTCCTTGGCAATGCTGACGCGAACGAACGCCTGCGGGCGTGCGGGCGTGCTTTTTGCACGGTTCAGGACAACATCAACAGCCGCTTTCAAAAGCTCGTCTGAGGCGCTCTCAGCGGCTTTCAGGCCGCCATGCACCAGCTCTGCACGGAGCTGATTCAGGTTCACGTCACGGCGAACCGTCGCGGGCTCGGTCAGCCCTGCACGTTCAGCTGCGGCCTGTGCCTTTGCCAGCTCTTGATGTTGCAGTCGGGGATTCAGCCCGAGCAGGTCGGCATCCGGGGAGGGGTGCAGGATCACGCCGCGGAATCCGCGGTGTGCGCCTGCGCCCATCACCGAAAAATGCATCTCGGGGAAGACTTCAGAAACTTTTTCCAGTGCCCGCATTGCCGCCATGATGAAGTTTCGTTCTCGACCGGTTGCAGAACCTAGCTGCGCTTGCAGATTTGCCCAGGAAATGCGGGTGTCTCGGGTGATTTGAGGTGCACGGAAAGCTAGCCAAAGGAACAGGTCGGCGGCCATTGGAGAATTGCTCGTTGTGATGAGTTCGCGCCAGCGGTCCAGCAGCACCGGCGCAATGTTGCCAGCGGTGATGTGCGCGAAGAAAGCCTCTGAAAGCTCAATGTGTGAGGGGGTGGAGGGGTCAAAATCTCCGAAGTTCTCATCAGTCGAGAAAATCAGGCGGGCGCGAGTGCCAATCGTGAAACGTTCTTCGGTGATACCCACAAAGTTATCGCCGCGCTGTTCATGGTGCGTGACCACGCACTGAGCGGCAAGCAGAGCGCGCAATTGCTTGATGATGTCTCGGGCCTGGCTGTGGGACCAATCAATGCCAAGTTCGGCCAGCAGGCCGCGGGCTGAGGTCGGCAGAGGGAAGCTGCGGGACTGATGCTTAATTGCCGTGCTGGTCAGCCACATCAACAAAATGCGTGCATAGCGCCCGAAGGGCAGATGAAGCTGTGTTTCGCCCGCACCGTCTACATATGCGCCAGCGGTCAGGCTGAGAGACACGGGGCCGTTCTGTCGTGTCCAGGTGTAGGCCTCAGTGACCGCCCCTAGTTGCTTTCGGGGGTCACGGTAGGGCAAAGCGCATGAGATGAAGGCTACCGGGTAAAACCCAAGTTCCTGTTGAGCTTCGTTGCTCTGGATAGTAGATTTTGCACTTAACGATGCGGTAAAATTTTCCAATGTAACGCCTAACTATGGAATAGGTGTTGCCGTGTCCCGGGCTGGTTCTCCAATTAGCCGCGGGACTCTTTTATGCCTCCACACTAGCACCGCGAGACATTCACTGTCTAGCAGACCTTGAGCATTTCTTCTAGTCGTCGTCGTCATCTCATCCCCTGGTGATTTCCACAGTCCCGCAGCCTTTCCTTCGCGCGTCAGATGATTAATCATCATCATTGGTGCTCCCTCAAGAAACAAGCGTTTTCCCCCGCCATTTCAAGGAAGAAGGGGGTATCAGGCCGAAAAGTTGCGCTACAAAACCCCCCAAAAATAGGGGTTGCGCTACAAAACCCCCCACCTTGCGCTACAAAACCCCCCACCTTTCACGAAGTTTTCCACATGATGCACGTCACACAAAAAATGTTCTCCAGAGTGCACGGGCTTTAAAAACCGTATATACGGGTTGCCGTATTTTGTGTTAAGCTCAATGTGAGATGCGTGAAAGGAGCTGTTATGGCAAACAAAGAAGAAAAAGAGCCCATGAGGAAAGTGACAATCTTGATTCCGGCGAGTGCTCATGCCCGGTTCAAGATTCATGCGGCAACGCATGGAACGACTATGACCGCACTCTTTTTGCAGTTCCTAGAAGAGCTTGAATCGGATGCTTGAGGAACCTATTCGCCAAGAGTCAGAAGATGACTTCCAACTCATACTTGACACCTTTTCTATCCTCTTCTTCCTCTTAGGTTGCTTGAACCCGGTCGTATTGCTGACCGTATTGCTGACTGTCTTCTTTGGAAAAAAGAAGCTGCGGGGGCGGTGGCTTGTTGTCTGTGGGCTGGTGGCTGGCCTGGTTGCGGGAGGATTTTTCAACGCGGTTTATTTGTATCTCACCCCGGTTCTAGAACTTACGGAGTTCATGCGTGGAAACATGGTGAAGCTCATGCATGGTGCAGATGCTGATGATGTCGTGGATTTGGTGCTCAATCACGCGGGCACTTGGTTCTGTGCACAAATCCCGTTTGGTGTGCCGGTGGGTTTGATAATTGCCGGAGACATTATCTTTCGGCGTAGTGTAGGAAGGGATGAAAATGATGCTTGATGCATCGCTGAAACCGGAGGAACTTTTGACGGCCGAAGAAGTCGGCCGTCTCGTGGGGCGTGATGAGCGCCTGGTGCAGGAGATGTACCGTGCGCAGCTCATTGACGCTTCGGCGTTGCGGCAAGGAAAAGCAGTGTTCAGTGAAGCGGAAGCTGCACGGTGGAAAGAATGGTTTCTGGAACACCGGACCGACTATCAGCAGCATTTGTGGGCTTCGGAGAAAATTCTTGCTGGCTTCTTCACCGCTAGCGCCTCTGTTTCCCTCATGCTAGGCGTAATAGGGCTATGGAGACAGGGAATGCCAGTTCTTCTTGCCCTGAGTCTGATTCTTCCAGCAGCTTTTCTTATGCCGCTTGCCCGCCCGCGCCCTGGACGACGTTTTCAGCAGGTGCAGGCAACTGTGGCCGGGGCTGCAACGGGGCTGTTCCTCGCGGATTTACTGCAACCCCTATTGGGTCATGGTGAATCTGGATCCGGGCACGTCGGCTTTTTGATGCTGGTCTGTCTCATGGTCTGTTATG
>ENA-OWLE01000195-OWLE01000195.1-metagenome-genome-assembly--contig:-NODE-195-length-12386-cov-3.955154_pt1 | contig 12386 bp, 16 predicted proteins | sample MGYA00245345_ERZ651094 | MGnify/ENA primary metagenome ERZ651094 (study PRJEB26857, sample SAMEA4031770) | metagenome | biome: human; feature: oral; material: saliva | place: Philippines | collected 2014... | reverse complement strand
CTGTTTTCTGTACGATTTGTTCTTCTAGTAACGATTAAGTTAGCAAGTTCTGGATCTACTCCAACTTTCAACATTTGTTCTTTACTAAATTCACAAATTTCATATGGTACATTTCCTTCAGTACTCATAATGAGCATATCAGCTTGAATCAATGAATCTTCTGTTTCATTGTTATCTGCTTCTTGCTCATTCTTAATTACAGCACCAAAGGCTAGTTTTTTTACATAATAAAGTAACTCATCAACGAATGGATTGTTCGAATATGTCTTACTTATTTTATAATTTGCCACAATGTTGACTCCTTTCTTTATATAATGATTATTAGTATGTATAAGCTCCTCATTTTTTCTAGCATACATATAGATAATCCCTAAACCCTACCAATTTAATCATTATAGGAGGCTTGCTAAATGCAACACCAAGAATTCATTAACCCTAAGGAGGAGTTCCCTGGGATTTTTACTTACGATGATTTCAATCCAAAACTCTGTTCACCAAATTCTCCTTATGAGATTGATTTTTCTCAATCTAAAGAGACTTTGATGGATGTGGATTTATATCGTAAATTCCTATACTCCGCAATCAGTCGGTTTCGCTCTAGTGCCTTCTATAAGCACTACAAGGCACACCTAATTTTTGATTTAGGTTTAGACCGCTGTCAATTACATCCGCATATTACAGTAACTGGAGAAAAAGAAGTTGCTAGTTTAGAGATGCATCATCATGTATTGACTATCTTTGATATTGCTTATATTATCTGTGAGCATACTCTTAATACATATGGCACTCTTACTTCTTTTGATTTAGCTGAGATGATTCGAATGGAACATGAAGCTCATCGAGTAAATGTGGTGATGCTTTGTAAAACATGTCATGATATTTATCATGATAGATTGGATAATTTCAAAGTTCCATCTTATTTAGGATTTGGTAAATGGTGGGAGCTATTAGATAGATATAAATATGGTATTAGCAAACCTATTGCTGATAAAATCTACTATATGCTCAAGAATGACCTCTATGATCAAAACGAAAACGAAGAAAAAATAATGAAGTTGCTTGAATTACGAGACAATATCGTACAATGGAGCGAACTTAATAATCATTATTTTGGAACGTAGTAAAATAGCAAAAAAAAATAAAAGAAGATATAGGGATGCTCAATATTGAGCATCCTATATTTTATCTTATTTATTATTTTGCATACGACGTTTTAATTCTTCTGCTTGTTTGCCAACATGAGCTGCAGCTTCATCTGCTTTACTCATACATGCGAATAGTAAACCCCAAGCACCAACATAACCCAAAACTTTTAATGCTGTTTTAACGTTCATTTTAATTTCCTCTTTTCTAATAATAAAGTAATGTAGTAAATGTTGTTATTTTTCAACTTTATACATTTCAAGATATAACTCAGCGATATTTCTACCAAAGTTTTCGCCTACTACATAAATCATACCCAAAGAAAATACAACTTTTAATGCTTTCAATACTAATTTCATTTTGAAACCTCCTAAAAATTAATAACTTAGAGACACAATTTATATCTCTTTCACTATTATAATATATCATTGAAAAATCAAACCATTACAAATTTACGTATTTACTTATTTAGGAACGTAGAAAAATATTAAACGATTTACACAATATTAATTTGAATATTATAGTTATTTTGGAGGATACAATGAAGAACTTTATAAATAGAATTTTATCTACTCATACTAAGTATGATTTAGTGAGTTTAAATAGAGCTATTAGATATTGGAAACAAGATACTGCTTATAGTATCAAAACTAAAGTAAATAATACAGGAAAGTTTATTAGAAATCATATGATTATGATTTCTATTCTATTGGCTATCTTAGCTTACTTTTCTAGAGAATATGAAATCATTACTGGATTAGGAGTATCTCTTATTATAATCACATTCTTATATGATATGAGAGAAAGACAAGCTTTTAAAGAAGATACTTTCTATATGGGAATTAAAGTAGATGAAGTTAGATTAGAATTAGACAATTTTATCAACGAATGTTTAGAAGAGTATCTAGTATTCTCTTCTTATGATGGGTTAAATCAAATATCACCAGATGGGGAAACTAGAATTAGAAATAATGTAGTTGATTTAGTATCAGCTAGAATATCTCCTACTTTATTTAAGAAGCTATCTATCAAATATAAAGAAGAATCTGTATATGATGTAATGGCTGTTAGAATAAATATTATTGTAATGAATCATGTCATTGCAGTTAATACAAACTTAGATAGAGAACGTATGGAAAGTGCTAGAAATAAAGAACCAAAACTAAGTAGATATACATCCACTATTCAATATATGAATAATGATGATCCAATTTTATAAAAAAATAAAAGAAGATGAGAGTAGCCAATATTGGCTACTCTCTATTATTCTTCTAAAATACAGGATTATCGTCAGATGTTTCGAAGTCTGTACCTAAGATAATATTCAACATTTTAAGATGGGAATTCATACCATCATAAACTGTCTTTTTCAATACACTTAGAATTAGAATACGATCAGATGAAGTAATCATCATTTCAGCTAACTCACCATCGTTTCTTACAACAGGTTCTGCCAAGATTAGATAGTCTTTAACTTCGTTGATTATTTCATTACTTTCATATACAACTACAGTATTAGATTCTTGGTCATAATAACTTCTCATCATAGCGTCATCACCAAATGGACGAGAAACCCAATTGACAATAGAACGTTCTGCTGTATGAGGGAGATTAGATCTCCATTTGTTGTATCTTTCGATTTGATCTTTATCTAAAGTAACTTCGAACTTATAAACTGCTGGAATCATCATAGTAAATACACTCCTTATTAATAACTAAATTGGAAAATCTTCACCACCGAATCCTACATTAATTTCAAGTCCGATGATCCTTTTTAAAGTTTCAATACACTTACGATAGTCAGTAAAGATAATACTGCTACCTTGAGCCCATATCACAATCTCGTCAGAGAATGTAATTGGCAATACATAATAACCACCGGCTTTAAATTCCTTTGGAGCCCCAATACCGATAAAGTTAGAAATTTCATCGGAATTGGAATTCTTATCTTCCGAATAGATATAGACTCTATCCGAACTTTGACAGTAGTATGCTCTTACTATGTAAGTATCGGTTTCATATATAGTATCAGCTCTACATAGTGAAGGATTGAGAGTAGATTTCCAATTATTTAATTTTTCTATAGCTTCTTTTTTGATTTGAATAGAAACTTCTTTTGCTTTAATAATCATAATATTACTCCTACAATACCATTATAACTTTAAAGATTCTATCTTCTAAAAGATTATTCATCAAACTAAAGAATCCAGAATGGTCATTATAATAATATCCATCTTCTCTGACTGAAATAGATTCATTACAGTCGAATTGGAATGATAATACATTATAACCATTGAATTGGGTAGTTATTTTACCAAATTTTGTTGGCTCAATATTTACTCCGTTTCGAGATATACCTCCATAAAGTATATCAATTGAATTAGTATTTTGGTTATGATATAATTTTATAAATGAACCATTTGTATTTTCAAAGGTTGCTGCATTTGATGCTTTCTTAGGTAGTGAACTCATTAATTCAGTATACTTTTCAAAAGTATTATGATTAACTACTACTTGACAAGAACTAATAGTAATATTGGTTTCTAACATTTTCTTTTCCATCCTTTATTTTTTACAAAATAATATGGAGTACCCAATATTGGGTACTCCTTGATTATCTTCTTTTAAATATCAACCCATCTTCTGTCACAGTATAACTATAGTATTTTTCGATAAACATTCCACATTTAAAGAAGTTATCATCTACCATAGCACTAGACAAAGCATGAGCAATAGAATAAGTTATTTTAGGAGCTATTAAATCTACTTCAGGAATATCATGAATGATACAAGCATCCTGAACTGTAGATAAAATATCTGATTCGATTTCAGTTATGTCTTCCAAAAACTTTCTATGAAGTTTAATATATATTCTAACTTCAGATTCATTAGTTTCTGGATTCCATATATCTACAAAGAACTTAGCGTTATATTTCCCTAACCTAAGTAATTTATAGAGAGGTCTTAGAAGTAGAGGAGTTTCCCAAACATCCCCACTTATATCAATATTTCGTGTAATCATAAATAGCTCCTTAGAAGTATCTAGTCAATAATATTCTGAGTACATCAGACAAGAATAAATAGTTGTAAGATATATCTAATTTAGTAAGCACATAGGAAGATGAAACTTCTGAGTCTAGCATACCAATATCTTGAATATACATGTTTTGACCACCTATCTTATATCTTGTACAGAACTCTGATCTATTGTTGAATTCTCTATAATACCCTAGCTCAAGTTCCCCATTTCGATAACTTTGGAGAAACTCTTTTAAAATTACTATCACGTTATTCAATGAAGTAGTTTCTAATATATTGAAGAGATAGCATAGGAAATCAACCATAAAACTTTTATGTTTTATGATGGACAACTCCCCCATACCTTTTATATCGATACTGTCATTGAACTTACTGTAATAGAGTTCCAACTTGTTTACCTTTAGAAATGAACTATAAGTATTTTTATTTAGAAAAACTAGATTTTGAAATTTGTTGTTTTCTAGATATTTGTCTAATGTAAATACAGCATCTTTCTTTACTGCAACTACGTTAGACTCGTTTAGGTTATTCGATTCGAATAACATTTTTCTTGCTTCAACGAAACCTTCTTTTAATCCCTGATTTATTTTAGGATAGTCTCGTTGAAGTTTACCAATAGAAACCTCTCTATTGATCTTGGGCATATTATAGAATTCATTGAATTGATTTTGAGTAATCAATCCTTTGTATAAGAGAATATTGATATTGGCTTTACTCATATCATATTCTCTTATAATTCTATTTATTATTATAGAATCATCTGTTAAGAATAGATCCTTTTCGTACATTGCCAATATCGAATACTCCTTTTGTAATCATGAATCTAATTATATTAGAAGTGCTTCTATTAGCAGCCGAACCGATTGTTTTGCATAAATCATAAATTGGTTTATAGATCTTCAAATAAACTTTAGTTCTTTCTTCACCTTTCTCCAAATTATGTTTATACCAACAAGGAATGTAGACATTCCCAGTTTTGTAGAATTCGTCAATAAAATTTTCTATGATGATATCATTTAATAACTCGTGCTTATGGATATTAAGTTTCTTAGATTTAGAAATAAGAAGGTCGTAATATTTCTTTTCTATCAATAGGTTTATGTATTTGGACTCATCTAATTTGTTTGATTCAAACGATAGATGGCTAGAAACTATATTACAGACCTTCATCACTTCTTTTCTGAGTTTACTGTTATATATTTTATTCATAGCTAATGTAATAATTACATTCTTTTCATCGAATGAATTCTTTCTACATTTTGCTATTAGATCTAAAATAATTGTATGATCTTCAAATAAACAATTAACTTCAGAAATCAAATTAACTGTTTTTGGAATATAACGACGCTTTTCTTTATTAAAACGATAAGGTCGCATTTTGTTAAATTCTAAGAAGACTTCTTCCATGAATATATTTAGAGTAATATCTTTAAGCTCGCAATAGGAATTAAATAACTTTTTAAATTCATATGGCAACGTAAAAGAGTATTTGTTACGAGAGAATATACGTCGCAACGAATATACACCACCAATCATTAATACTAAATTTGATAACCATTTGTCTCTTCAATATTAATGATTTGTTTTTGTAATTCATCTGGATCTATAACTTCGCTCAAATAATATTCTTTATCATAGATAAAAGTTTCAGAGTTTTCTATATCAGAAGGATCGGCATATAATAGATCTTCTAATGTACTAACTATAGATGTCCTGCACCCATATCGTTCATAGATATGAGCCATAATACATTCAATTACTTGAAGTCGTCTATCATCACTCATATCACAAACTACAACTACATCTTCGTTCATATATTGATGCATCAATATCGTCAGAATAGAGTAGAATGGAATAGGAGTAAATCTGAGAAAATTCATATAGTTAAATGTAAACTGTTCTTCATCTTCCCACCACATTTGAGTATCAGGGATAAACTTATTTAAAGCTATCCCTATACTGTATTGGGAGAGAATGTTGTAGAAGAACGTATTATCTCTTTCTTTAAGAGCTTGAAATAACCTAGGATCTTCACCTAAAACGATTTTTGGATCCGGGTTAGTTGGAACGAATACAATCATTCTCTTTCCCTTTCAATTAATTTAATATAGAGGATAAAGTAACTTCTTTTCCATTGTAATATGGAGTGAAAGTCTTAACCCAATATACATTACCGTTTTTATCAGTTTCTTCAGCAACCCCATTTTCTGTTAGGTTGTCAATAAAAGCTTTGGCTTTTTTAGCACCAATATAACGGCTAATATTAACTAGACCAGAGATTAATGTGATCATGGAGTCAAAATCTTTATAAGTCAAATGATATTTATTGACTAAAGACTTGTCTCCATTTAGATCACATTCAATTTCTTCTGGTGTAAAGTATTCGTAATTTCTGTCTGTATTGATACGAGTGGTTCCATCTTCGGAAACGAATTCGAAGATCATTTTACATCCGTAAGCAATACAGAATAATTCGAATAATCCAAGATGTGGAGCAGAGTCAGGACAGTGAGCAGTGATAACTACATAGCTAGGATCTTTATCTTCTTCTATGTATTCATGATAACCAAATGTAATATTATCGGTAGGATAAAATGATTGGTTTTCTTTCTCTACTAAATCATCAACAGTAACTTCACTAGATTCGAATAAGATATCATAAAGATTATCTTTATATTCTTCTTGATGTTTCTTAGAGCAAGTATCCATCAATTTAGCAAACTTCCCGATGTTTTCTTTATTTTGGCTATAAACCACGATTGTAATGTTACTTTTCACTGCTCTTTCCCCCTATTTAACAGCGTCTTCTGGTCGACGAATGAAATCTCTTAATTCCACGAATGGGAATACCATATTTTTCATTTCATTTACATCTTGTTTGAATAATTCAATACGTTGGTCTTTTCTAGAGAATACCATTGTATTGAAATAGTTTTGAATTTGTTCTGGATTCATTCCATCTAAATTCGGACGACCTAAGTCATAAGATAATCTTGGGAAGATCATTGGATTTAGTGGAGTGTATGGATGGCAATCACATAATGTATCCAAAGAAATGATATTACAAGCATACATCAACGCAATACGATTGGATAAAGTAAATGTATTTGTATCATCATAATATGGATTAGTATTAGGATTGCTCAATTGAGCACATGGAATACCATATGCCATGAATAATGTATCAGCTAATACATTGATGAATCCTAGACTCTTAGCTTCATCTGGTGGAATAAAGATCATTATATCTTTTTCAACGTATGTAGCTGCAATGATATTAGCTATTGGAGCTAATGCATTTTCGGAATACAATAGATAGTCTTGATAGATTTTAGCAGCTAGATCGAATTGTTGATTACATTCAGCATCTATTGCTTCATATGGAGGCAATAGGATACTCATAATATTACAACCAATCCGACGATACTTTTCTGTATCATCATCAAGAACTACTACTTTGATATTATTATACAAAGCAGATGAGAGTTCATTCCAATCACATGATAGGTAAACTCTACCCCATTTTATTCCTTGATTTGGATAAAACATAGTAACCTCCCTTAAAAATCCTTGGAAATCTTATTTAACTTCTTAAGCTTAGGAATTGTTGTTACTGGTTTCTTAAGCTTAGGCTCTACATTAGTTTTCTTAATAACTTCAGCATCTTCTGGATTAACTCTTAGAGAAGCATCTTTATTCGAATAACCATGTATTATAACATTGTCAAAAAGATTGTTATTTTCTAATTCTTGACCACTGAATGTTTCTAGAATTTCTTTATCAGAAACTTGCCGTTTACGTAGCTTTGAACCAATATCCTTTGCAGAATATCGCTTACCACACTTATGACATATAATAGTATTCATGGCATCATCGTACCAGATTGAACCATTACATATCTTACCAGTTGCTTCATCAACAGCAATACATCTAGATCTACTAGGGACGTATTTATACACATATGGATAGTCCAGAATAACTGGACCGAATCCTTTTCGCAAACCCCAATTCATAAAGAAGGCTGAGCCTAAATCTTCAACGAGATATTTCTTTATATGAGTAAACGAATATAGAATATTAAATATTTGATATCTGTTATCCCAGAATTCTTGTCTATTCTTAATAGGCTGAACTCTTTCAACCAACTGAACTGTACCACATTCAGAGACTTCATAAACCTTTGGTACATAAGGTTTAAGAAAGTCTTGGTTGTAAACTTCATCATCATTGTCTGCGATGCCTTGAGCATCTGTAGCTACTTTTAAGACAATGGTTGGATGTTGAGGAGACCCATAAACAATACGGTTAGTTCCACTATGAATCCGAGTAAATCCTCTCGGTTTCATAATGGAATCAGCTAACTCTAATTGTTGGGATCTTGGTTTGTCACAGAAATCTGGATCATTAAATAACATATGAAGAGCGATCACATCTTCATACGTTATCAATGATAATAAAGGTTGATAAGTCATAGAGTCGAATAGATTAGTAAAATACTTTATTCTATCTTGAACTTTTTCAACTCTATCAAAATCAATTTTAAGGTTATGATCAATTAGAACACGTTCTTCCAATTAAATCAACCCCCGTTCTTGTTGATTATAAATAGTACTGAACCAAGTTGTATCCTTGATTTCTTTTGGAACGTTAACTGCACCGATAGCATGATAGTAATCGGACAAGAAAGCTAAGTCTTCATACTTAGTTCTGTCATAGTTTACCATGTCACGAGTATCAGGTTTCTTGAATCGTTTAGCCCCATCAGGATTTCTGATAGGATCATAGGACATTCGTATTGCTGGCATGATACGAGCTAATGCATCATTATATTCTTCGAATGTTTTAGCATTCGAAAGAGCACCACGATCTATTTGATCGAAGTTACGTTGTAATTGTCCATAAATATCAGCACAATATTGTTCTGCTGAAACGAACTTATGAGCATTTTCCATAAAGTAATCAAACGCAGGTTTTTTACCATATGGATTCATTCTAGAATTAAATCTACTTCTAGCACCAGAATTGATTTGGTCTAATAATGGTTTATTCCACCAATTAACAAAGTTATTTAAATCGAATTCACCATTAATCTTCATAGCTTTCTTAGCATGAGCCATATAGGATGCAAGCATCATTTGTTTGATAGGAGTTAAACTACTATTCAATGCTTCAAATACTTGCTTATAAGCTAATAACTTATGAGGAATAGAAGATAAGTCTACCATACCCTTAAATAGTTTATTATACTTTCGCCGCTCTTCGGATTTATCCAGAGGATCAGTTTTATCTTTGTACTCATCATAGATCGCAGTTATATCTTTGATAGCTTTGTTTATACGTTTAATTAAGCGTGCTTTTTCATCTTCACTTAAAGTATCGTCTTCCTTAGCTTGCTCTATCATTTTTCCAAAGTGTTCTACTTCACCACCAACCATCATAGCTACATCCATTTCAGATGCTTCTCGACAAGGAATTCTAACGATAGTTGTACCAGTGATCATAATACCTGATTTCATATCAGCTGCTGGATCGTTTTCTCTAAGAAGAATAAGTTGTTGTAAGATAAGTTTAGCGAACTGACGATAAACATCTTCAGTTAAGTTAGTTCTTGCCCATCTTACTAATAAAGCATATTCGGTAGAGTAACGATTAATTTCTTCAGCTAATACAGCACTGTCATCGATACCAGCAGCCATTTTCATGCTGTCTTCACGAAGCTCTCTAAGATTCTTTCGCTCTTTTTCGATTAATGCTTCATTTAATGCATCGAGTTCTGCTTGACTACAAACGTGTGGTTTGCCTTCAGGTGGATAGATTGTTAAGCTTTCATAGATTTCGTAGCCTGTTTCCGGATCTATTTTCATTCCCCGGCTATATACGTTAGCTTCTTCAAGACTTTGTGCTTTCGCTGCATTGATAGCTGCACGTCTTTCTCTACGAGCACGAATAATTTTAGCTAATTCTCTATCGTGATCATTTAGGATTAAAACTGGATAGTTTTCTGAGAGGATTTCTTCATCAGTTAGCTCACGATATTCTTCAATCCATGGATCTGGCTGATAGCCATAATAATTACCTTGGAATTGTCTTACCCATGGTGGAGCTGCAGTTACAGTACCATTTGGATTATAGATAACACTAGGCATATTAGTGGTAAATTGACCACCATTTTGAGTTGTGAAAGATACAGTAGGGGAACCTACTACGATAGATGTAGGGTCTACATGCATCACAGGACCATTAGCATAATACTGTTGATAAGTTCTATCTAATGGATCTTGATTCATTGCACCATTAGGAGCAAAGTTTTGATTTGGGTTTTCATTCATATGATAACCTTTTAATGCTGCTGCTTGTGCTTGAGCATCCATTTGCATGTTTAGGCTATCTAGCATCTTACATTTTGCAAGATATTCTAATGCTGGAGGTGTTGACATAACACTTTGACCACCATCAGGTTCCCATTCAAAAGTAGTTCCATCTTCATGAATTTCTAAAGTGGAACCAACTGGTGTTAAATACTTAACTGGAATAGAAGGTGTCTTATTTTTATCTCTAGTTACTTTGTAACCTTCAGCTTTAAGATCATCTTTATTCATAGATACATTTTTGAATGCTTCACCATTATCATTCTTAGCATTTGCATTATTTTTGCGTTCATTATAAGCATCAATATTCAATTGCTTCAAATGTTCGAAATGGTCTTCACGCATTGCTTCATCAATGTTAATACCGGTTACTTTATCGTAACGGTCTTTTTCATGTTGTTTATAGTAGTAACGTTTAGCTAATTCTTCTGGAGTATTAACTTTAGTTTCTACTTTTGTTTTAAACTTTTGAGCCCAACGTGCTGCACGCATAGTTGGATTTTCAAATTGCGGATAACCAACAGGTCCTCTATTATTAATATAATTGGTTTGTTGCTGTACCCGTTGTTCCATAACTCTTGGAGGTACAGGTATCATGGATGGTCTATAAAAACGTTGTGCTCTTAGACGTGCCATTTGTTGCAGATACTCTGCATTTTGTTGCCCATAATAAGGGTTCTCCATACTTTGTCGAATTTGTTCCCATCGACATGGGTCGTTTGGATGCATTTTATTGATCATATCTTCTTTGGAATACAAGACTGTTGGTAAGTCATTCCCATCGAATGATACTGGCATCCGCATTGGATCATTAGTTGGATTTGTATCGATTCCGTCAAAGCCTGTAAACCATTCGAAGTTTTTATTTTCTTCTGGTTGTGCTTTTGGGACTTCGTCTACAAATGTATTAAAGCCTAAGCTCATTCAAATTCCTCCTTAACATACTAGACGTCTATAACTTTCAAGTTGAAACTTGTTTGGTTGTCTAGTTACCGGATAACGGAATTGTCGATAGTTTTCTCGAATGAAAGAATCTTCATGACATACATCATGTAATCTATGACGAGTCATCTTATCGACAAAATTGTTATAATAAATAATGTCACGAACGATATCGTCAGAAGTATTGGTCTTATTTACTTTATTAAAGTAAGTGCGAGCCATATGTACACTTTCTTGATGATATCTATTGTGAGAACGTACATGATAGAAATTAATCTTCAATCCTGTGGATACAATTTCTTCCATGATATTTAGATATAATTCTTGATACTTGATGCGGTCACCTTTGATATTAACAAAACCACCATTATCGGACTTCAAAGAATTATCGTACCAATTGAAAATATTATGAGTCAAAGAACGAATAGATGTCTTAGAATCACTGAAGAGGTTGATACGAGTTCCTCTTTCTTTAAAACGGTTTGCTGCAATTACTCCCATGAGTATTGCAAACAATTCACCTTGAGCATTGTTACTATCATCTACAATGATATTATTATGCTCTACAATTTCGTTGTCAACTACTACACAGTAGCCACAACTTACCAGAGTCTTTTCCGACTCACCACGATAAGTACTACAATCTGTAAAAATATTTACAGCGTTGTCAAAATCCAATAACATTTTTGATTTCGACCTCCTTTTCTAAATAAAAATATAACTTGAAGAATACATATCTCTTCTTTAATATAATATACATTCATAAAATCGTTTAATTTATAAAAAAATAAAAGAGATGATCAGGAGATCATCGATTGATGATCTCCTTTAATCTTTCAGCGTTACTGATATTTTGTCTTTGATACTTGCGTTTAATCTTCTTTTTAAAAATTT
>ENA-OWLE01000194-OWLE01000194.1-metagenome-genome-assembly--contig:-NODE-194-length-12408-cov-5.258723_pt1 | contig 12408 bp, 21 predicted proteins | sample MGYA00245345_ERZ651094 | MGnify/ENA primary metagenome ERZ651094 (study PRJEB26857, sample SAMEA4031770) | metagenome | biome: human; feature: oral; material: saliva | place: Philippines | collected 2014... | reverse complement strand
ACCGCGAGGCCCTGGCGAAGTCCGCGGAATCCCCGAGAGCCCCGGTGAAGTTCCCAGAGTGGCAATAGGTGGACGGCACGCCATGCCCGATTCTGACATGTCCGAGGCCGTTATGCGGCTTGTCGATACAACGTTCTTCCTGATGGGTGATGAGTCCCTAGCTGAGGTTGAATCCGAAACCGTAGGCAGGAAGACTCAGCCCAAGCGCGGCAAGCGGCGCGGCGGCCCGGCACCCTTTACCGTGCGCACGGTGCGGGTTGGCCGACAGCTCCAGAAGGAAGCAATCACGATTGATGAGCCAGGAACCCAGACAGGGCGAGAAGATCGTGAAGAGTGGTATCACCACCAATTCGTAGTACGTGGCCACTGGCGCAATGTCGCCTACGGTAAGGGGCTATCGAAGCGTCGGCTACGCTGGATTATGCTATTCTTGAAAGGCCCGGAAGGAACGCCGGTGATTCGCCGGCCGCTGGTGAGGGTCTGGCACTAGTGGACAGAAAGGATTCAAAGGCGATGACAGAGAATCAGGCTGAGCAGCTGTTTACCGTCACGATAGAATCGCGCGAACCTGACACGCAGCAATGGGGCATCACCGCGCGAGCAACCGACACTCTAGCAGGTCTGGTTGAGTGGGCGGTACCGGCTCAGGCGCAGCTCCAGCGGCCTGTGCCGCCGCTATCAGCTTCGGCGGTGCAAGGGTTTATCGGTGCCGCGTTTGGTCATACTGGAGCCCGCCAGCGGGTGCGAGTTGAGCCCGCAGCCGAAGGCGCGAAACCTACGCTGGAGGTGCTGGAGGATTTCGCGCGACGACGTGAGAGCGGCACGGTGACCGTGGAGGATGCGGAGCGCCACGCGGTAATTTCGGGGCGTTATTTCAGACCACCGGGCGGCTTCTTTTTTGATTGATGGACAAACGAAGTGGCCCACCCCGTGTACGGGGTGGGCCACTTCTTGCTATAAGAAAATAGAAACGCCTATAAGGGTGAAGACGAGGATAAGAAGACCATATACTATGAACTTATCTGTGGCGTTTAACCCGTCAGGTTTTTCTATTTCTCGCAAATGTTTATATATATCGGATATTATGTCTCCAAGTATGAAAAGTAGGGGAGCAGTAATAGGTAAAATAATAGGTAAGAAAAGCAAAGCTATTAGTAGAATGGCGATAGGGGCTGGGGGGTCAGGGTTTGCAGTCATTATTTCGCCACCTATTTACTTCTGATGTGCCAGGTTACATGCTTGACTGACTTAATCCGCTTGCACCGTCCATCGTGGCGGTGAACCTGCCCTGCTTTCTCTTCTTTCCGCAATTGCCGCCGTGAGCACTGGAAATAATGCCATATATCGTTCATGATGTACGATGTGCTATCACTTGAGGGCTCAAAATCAATGGCGGTATCGCCTTGAACTCGCTGCTCAGTCTTCTGTGACCCATCAAATCCTTCATAGCATTTCCACTTTCCGTTATTGCATGAAAATATTGATTTCAGGCTGTGGGGTGAAGATGCTTTTTTCCACTGTATCGTAAAATGTGAGTCATCAAAATCTTCATAGTTTGGGTTGATAACTATATAAGACTGTGCAGATAGTTCATTGAATGATTTGAGGTTATCAATACTAATATTTTCTTTTTTGATATTTTCAACCTCGATAGACTGTTGAGTGCGAATAAAGCTTTTTATTTTTTGTGGTATTTCATTTATTTCAAGCTCTATCCATAAAAAAGGTGCGATAAATAATAAAATATATGGTAGAAGTGCTAAAAATATATTCATCAGGGGGTTCATGATAATTGCCTTCCGTTGCGGTGTAGGCTAAGCCGGGCGGCTCAACCTGGCGGGTCAAGGATTTTCCCTATCCTTACCCTACACTTATATTCTACCATATGTGGAAGTGAGAAAACAAGGTGAGACGGCGGATTCTTCGGTGAAATTTCACCCCGAATCAGGGCACACAAAAGGGGGTGGGTACACCATGTACCCACCCCCTGTAGTGTCTCACCTGCACTAGCGGAACAGCCACGGCACCAATGCCAGCAGCGACAGTAGCACCAGCGCGCACGACGCGAACAGACCGGTAATGTCCACTCGCCAGCCCTTCGCGCGGAACCACAGCCCCGCCACAGGGCCAGCGGCACAAAAGAGCGCCAGAGCCAACACGCCGTAGAAGCCGAATGAACCAGCCGCAGCCGCAGCAGAGAGCGCAATCTTCATATCCAGACCCTCGACAAGTTCGGGAACGCTTCGCTGCATCTGGCGGATGATGGCCCACATCTCCAGGGCGGCAAAGAACATAAAGCCGCCCGTTGCGCCCGCGCCGGCATCTTCGGGAGACTGAATCAGTCCTGCATTGAGAAAGCCACTGAATACTAGGCCGCTGGCGACCGCCGTCATGATCGCTACGGTGCGGAAGCCGGTAGCTTCCACGTTGGCACGCTTGCCAAAAGTGATGACCGGTCCGGCGGCAATGAGGAAGAGCGCCAAAATGAGGGACGGGCCGTAGGTGGGCCAGAAGCCCAAAAGGCCAAGGAAGAAGGCGGCCATGCTTAAGATGAAGCAGCTAACCGTGAGCCACGGGTGAGAGCGTGCCTTCTGGGGTGAAGTAGTCATGATGAATTATTCCTTCTGTCGTATTTTTTGGAGGGGACATGCTCAATCCTAGAGGTGCCGTCCCGTCGTTGTGTGGTTTTTGATTTACCCCCGGGTAAGCCGAAGCGCGCGGTTACGGTGCGGGGGATAGGGTAATATCCGCGTCAGCACCAAAAAGCCACCGGGCGTACTCCAGCAAAGCGGCGGGGGTGTACGGTAGGGGCTTCTCATGTGCCCACACGCGATAATCCGGGGCCAATTCTTCCAGCTCGTCCAGGTCAAAATCATCAGTGCGAATGTCGCGGTAGATGCTCAGCAGGCGGGCGGTAGAGTCTTGCGGGCGGTCACCTTCTTCTTCGCCGTAGTGGCGGTACCCGAAAGCGTCCCAGCCGCCCGGTTCCTTCGGCTGCACCAGCTCACCGCTTTCATTGAGAATAGCGTCCTGATAGTCATCAGCCCATACCCAAGAGGAGAGGCAATAGCGCAGGTTATCGGGCATGTGTACCGTGCCCGCGCGCTCTTCTGCTGCACGGGTAAAGAGCTCTTCCAGGGTGCCGGTCAGGTGCACCGTTGCGCCTGATGCCGTGGTGACCGTGAGGGTGTAGTCGTCGTGATTCATGGTTCCTCCAGGGGTTGTAAGGGGTGGTGTTACCCCTACTTATAGTATAGCATAAGTAGAAATATATAATAAGGGATTGAGTGAGGGAATTGTGAAAAAATAATAGGTGAAGCAGGTTTTTATTTTCTTCTATGTATGGTAGAATATAGGTGTAAGGATAAATCGGGGCGGGAAACCCCGGAAGTCTTACCGGTAGTGCCAATCGGTGCAACCGACCAGCAAATCAGACAAGGAGCTGAAAATCATGACGACCACCTGGAACGTGGAAGAACGCCACCTGAAGGCCCTGGCCTACACTGTCGAGAAGATGGAAGCGGCAGGCGAGAAGCCCTACGCCGTCATCTTCGCCGAACGTGATTCGTGGGCATGGGACCACACCATCAAGACCCTGTGGAAGGAAGAGTTCGGCACCCTGGAGGACATTCTGCACTGGTTCCAGTCCGACCCGCACCCGACGCAGAAGGTCTTCTGCGAGAAGGGTACCGGCGGGTACCTTGACTCAGGAGAGCAGCTGTACGCCGCACCCTGTGTCCCCGTGAAGGAAGACGTGTACGTGTGGTGGAACCACGACGAGCTGGTTACCGAACCCGGCACCCGAACCGTCCTTGTAGATTGCGGTTACGCCGACGAGGACGACTTGAACGACCCGACCGCCGAAGCCTGGGAGAACATGGAGCGTCTGACCGTCCATTCGGAACCGCTTCCGCTCACCGTGGAGAACCTGAGTGAGTACATGGCCGAAGAGGTGTTCACGCAGTATCAGGATGAGCGAATCGAGCTGATCCCGGCACGTCAGGTGCTGGAAGAGCTGACCGAGCACTTCGCGCAGCAGGCCGAGCAGGACTAGGGGGACTAATGCTGTTTCTTGCGGAAAACTCCACCCTTTATGGCGTAATCGGCGTTGCCGGAGTCGCTGTCATCATTCTCTACTCGCTGGCTTTGGTAACCCTCTGGATGTTTTCGGAAGCCGACAATGACGGATTGGACCTATTCACCGGGGTATTTGGTGCCTGGATTTTTGGCTCAGCCGCCATTCTGTTCATCACTACAACCCTTCAGCGGATTCTTTAAATTAAAACCCCCGGTGCCACCGCCCCAAAAGTGGGCGGGGGAAAAGGCACCGGGGGAAACCCCCACCACACGCGGGGGACAGAAGGGCGTGAAATCATGTTAACCACGCAGAAGAAAGGATAGCAGGAAATGGCAAAGAAAAAGGAACGCGAAGGCGTGAAGCACAGCGAGTACACCGTATATCTGTCCAGTAAACAGGTTGCGGAAATGGCTGGAGTGGATACTAGGACGGTGAATAATGCCCGTGAAAAGGGTGACCTGCACCCCGCCTCACTGACGGGCACCACTTGGGGCTATTTCGAGCATGAGGTGCGCCGCTGGATGGACTGGCGCGAGGAGAACCCGCCGCAGTCCCGCGCGTGGGGCTGGAACAACAGCGGTACCCCCCGCCCGCACGGTGTGGCGGTCAAGAGTGAGAAGAAGTGACCGGCTTCTTCTTGCTGCTGGCGGCTATCGTGCTTGTGCTCGCTGTAATCGCCGCCCTAATCGGAAGGTACGACGAGGCGGGAGACGGTGAGAAAAGCTCTATTAATCCGGTGTGGCCGGTTTTTGCGGCGGTGCTGTTTGTCGGCTTTTGCTACTGTGCTTTTTGGGCCTCTAAGTGGGAGCAATAAATGAAAGTTTTAGTGGTTATTGGGCTATCGGTCCTCGCGCTTGCGTTCCTCATTGCCCCGGTGCATCTTCTCATCTCCCGTGGGTGGGGGGCGACGCTTCGGGGCGTGGTATTGGCATCTATGGGCGGGTCTGGCGGTAATGATCGGGTACCTCGCGGTCATGGTTGCTCTGCATTAGTCCCGGCGCAGCCGACAGCAAATCAGTCAGGAGAAAATCATGTTTCAAGTCTTAGGTCATGAACTGGGCTTTTGGGAAAGCCTGGTATTCCTTATCGGGATTGGTGGCGGCGGGTACGTAGTGTTAGCTTTATGGTGTTGGCTGTGGGATGAGGTTCTGGAGCCTCGCATCACGTGTCACAAGATCGTAGAGGTTGAGCACCTGGACGATGAACTAGAGGTTGAGGTCGAGGAAATTGTCAAATTTAACGAGTTCATCAACCGTGAATCCAATATCAAGCGCCCGACCGTCGAAGACATCAATAACGAGAAGCCCCGCGTGGTTCTTCGCACGCGAGTGTCAGGCAGCGAAGAGCTCAAGGAATCAACTTTCGAGTTTGACAAGCGGCACGGGAACTGGTGGCCGCGCGATTGGGGGTGGGACGGTGACCCCGCAGGCCTGAAAAAGAACTGTAGAACCACCGTTCACATTGTCCCGTCCGACCGGGACTATTCCTACATCACCGCTGAGATTTGGCACTCTCGATTCTGTCCACGCCGTCATTTCCGCAATGACGGCAACCGTCACCGGCACGGTGGACGGTGCAGGCTGATTAGCTCTGAGGAACACGTAACCTGGCATATCAAGGGTGGTCAGTAGAAGGTGCAGCCCCTCACTCGCACAGTGCGAGAGAGGGGCTTATTTTTTCGGGAAAATGTGGCGCTAAAACCTACTTATATTCTTTAATTTGTGGTAGAATATAAGTGTAGGGAAAACACGGGGAGGGAAACCCCGAAAGACCTTACCGGCGGCACCAACCGGGAACGCCGCCAGCAAATCAGACAAGGAGATAGCATCATGGCATTTCAGCAGGCATTGGCCCGTATCACCATCGACGGGGAAGTCACCGAACGTATCGGCACTCTGGAAGAAATCGTGCAGTGGTTCGAAGACGACGACGAGAACATCTACCGCTTCTGCTCATGGAACAAGGGCTACGACTGGTTCACCGACTTTGCCCCCTGTGAGCCGGACGGCGTAACCGAAGAGGACAAGGAAACCTACCCGGTGACGCGCGAATATCCCGGCGGCGGATGGTACGCCGAAAAGTTTCTAGTGCACGGCAACCCCCTACCGTACACCGCAGCCAATGTTGAGAACTATCTCAGGTGGGCGGTGGGCAAGATGAACCCTTGCAAAAAGTGGGAGGTCGAGCTGCACGTGAGCACCGTCAAAGAAGCCAGCGATCGGGTCTACGACGTTTTCCTGTCCAAGGACGGCCAGGACGGGGTGAAGACCATGACCGGCACTCTGGCCGACATTGTGCAGCAGATGCAGAAGCATAACACCGTTGGCTTCTCCACCAAGGTTTCCGGTTTCAGCTACGCGACGGGCAACCGCGAGACGGGTTACGAGTGGTTCACTGACCGTGTGGCTCAGCGGCTCTACCGCCCGGCAGAGGCAACGGTTCCCACGGTAGAACTTGAAGTAGAGCGTGGAGAGGAAAGCTTGTACATCTCTACCTCATGGTGCCGAGTAATCCCCATGCCGTACACCGTGGAGAATGTCAGCAACTATGTTCACTACAGCACGGCAAAGCTGAACAACTCCGTGCAGTGGGCGGTAGAACTGAGGGAAGTTCTCTAGGGGCTGGGCTCTAGGGCGGGGCGGGTACAGGTTGTACCCGCCCCCTTTGCACTTTCTGGCACACCTGGCGCGCTGAAATTCCCTCAAAATTTCCCCCGTTCCAGCTTGTTTGCATGCTTCCATATGTGGTAGAATATAAGTGTAAGGAAGATACGGGACAGCAACCCGGAAGACCTTACCGGTGCAGCCGACCGGCGGCACCGACCAGCAAATCAGAAAAGGACATATCATCATGGCACTTGAACTCTACCCCTGGATTCACCCCGAAACCGGACAAAAGCGCTGGTACTTCAACGCCTGGCGCGAGGCTATCGGACTTAAGACCGAAAAATACCCGTGGGGCGACCACGTAACCCTGCACGGAAAAACGGGTGAAAACCTGGCCGCCGAAAAGATCGCAATGAGCGCTTGGTTTGACGAACAGAAAAACCTGCACCTCGACTATTTCAACGGGGCGGGAATGATTAGCCAGGACAAGGTACGCCACGACGTAGAGAAGCACCTCGCCCTCTATGGCGGCCTGGAGCTGCTGGACTAAACGCCAGCTTGGGGCATAAGGAAAAGGGGCCCCGAATCGTTTCGGGGCCCCTCTTTCTAGAGCCTGTATCATCCCCACTTGCGCGGGGAACACATCAGCCATGAATAAACACATTGGCTCAACCCCGCTAGATGCGGGGAACACACCGACTATCAAAAACCGCGTCGGCTCATCCCCGCTTGCGCGGGGAACATTCCGGCCATTGAAAGACATACCGGTTCATCTCCACTTACGCGGAGACCATATCAACCAAGTTTATAAATACTGGTTCAACCCCGCTAGATGCGGGGAACACACTAACCGACAATAACCATATCGGCTCATCTCCACCTTTGCGGAGAACATGTTCTCATCATATCACGTCCTAGCGGTAGAGCCGATACCCCACCCACAAGCACGTATACCGTGCTATCATTGCAGAGTGCTATCATTGCAATATGCAATGACTGCATCAGAAGGAGCAAATCATGATTATCACCATCGGCAGCCACAAAGGCGGCACTGGAAAATCCACCCTCGCGGTCAATCTCGCCGCAATCTATCAGCGCGCCGGACACCGCGTCATCGTCATCGAAGCCGACCCGTCCGTGTCCACGTCCTCCACGTGGGCCGCGCGTCGAGAAGAACACGACGACCTCGCCCCGGTCACCGTCCTACGGAAAACCGACCGGCTGAACGTCACCCTGGAAGGCCTGGAGCAGGCTTACGACCTCGTGCTGGTGGATACGGCGGGCAAGGATTCGGTGGAATTGCGCACCGCAGCCCTAGTCTCTGATGTGCTGGTCATTCCGACCAACGCCGACAATCCCGATTTGGACAGTACGAGCGAATTTCTCGCCCGCATGGACGAAGCACGCATCATCAACCCCACGCTAAAAATGCTGGTGGTCATCACCCGCGCGCCCACCCACGCCAAGAGCAAGCACCGAGACGTAGCCATAGCCGCGCTGGAGGATAACCCGGAGGAGTTCGCTCTGGCGGACGCGGTGATTTTTAACCGCCGCATTTACCCCGACGCTCTGAAAGAAGGCCGGGGCGTGGTAGAGCAACGCGCCCGCCCTGAGCAGGCCAGCGGGGAAATGCAGGCATTGGCGAGTGAAATTCTGGACTACGCGGGCGCGTAAGACCCGATCCCGACGACTTTTAGGAGGTGCCCATCATGGCACAGGCAATCAACGGTAAGGCGCAGCAGAAGCGAAGCGGCACCCGTCGCGCAGGTTCTCGCCGCGCTGAGGACTTTGTGGCCAAGAGCGAGAAGCATAATATCGACGCGGCGGCACAGACCCGCGCGATGGATACGACAGCGCGAGCAATCGCCCGCCGCAAGGGTATCAAGTTCACGATTTACACGCTTCGCGGCACTGAGCAACAGAAGGAGTTAGTCGAGTATGCCGCGGAAGTGGAAGATAAGAGTATGCAGCAAATCTTGGCTGAAATGTTCGACATTCTGGAAGAGCGTTACGGTAAAAAGGTGCCGCTAGACTTCTGAGCCGTTCCCGTGGTACAGTTGCCTTAACTGATTTGCTGGTTCCCCCCTTGTTCATGATGCGAGGGGGGAACTTTTTTATGCCCTGAATCGCCGGTGCGTTGAAATTATCTCGAAGAATCCGCCGCCACAGCTTGTTTGTATGCTTCCACGTATGGTAAACTATAAGTGTAAGGAAGAACGGGGCGGAACCCCGGAACCTTACCGGTGCAGCCGACCGGCGGCACCGATTCGCAAATCAGTTAGGAAACAAACATCATGGCAAAGATGACCGGCGCAGACATTACCGCTATCACCCGCGAGGTGGAGGAAATCGAGAAGAACGGCGGTAAGCCCTACGCCCTGTGGTGCGACCGCCCGGCAATCCTTCGCATGGGCGAGTTTGCAGACTCGAACCCCTGGCTTCCGGCACAAAAAACCTACCTTGGGGTGTGCACCCTGGAGGGCATCATCTCCATCATTGAGGAGCTTGTGACCCCGTTCATTGACCCGTTCTGTGAGCTTGTCACCAACGGCACCCGTGCCAGCGGGGAAAAGCTCTACGCAGCCCCGGAGGTGCCGCTGACCGAAGACGTTTACATGGCATGGAGCGGGTGCCCGTCTGAGGTGATTACCGCCCCGCGCACCGTATGGTTTGACTTTGAAGATGACGAGTTCGACCCGTGGGGAAAGCTGGACGAAGCAACCGCCGAACCCGTGGCGGTAACCCGTAAGAATGTGAAGGCATACGCCCGCTATGCCCTCAAGCAGGAATATGGCACCGCTAAGCTTGTTCCGGCGCGTAAGTTTATCGCCCGCCTCGCTCAGGACTTAGGGGTTTCGACCGAAGCGCTGAGCTAATCGCTTAGCACACAGAATGAAGGGGGAAGCCGGAATATTCCGGTTTCCCCCTTCATTTCCAACCACAAACAAGGGAAAACGTATTATGGAACATCTTCCGGCTCTACTGCTGTTTACGGTCATAGCTCTCATGGGGCATAGCGTGGTGTGGGCTCTGGCAATTCCCCGCCAGCATCTACGCCAGGAAGCGCCCTATTTTGCCGCTACGGTCTTCGGTGTGTTTGTCTTCGAGGCTTTGGTTATTGTCGCGCCGCTGATGATGGGTCAATCGAATCAAGACCCCCTAGAGGACGCACATCTAGGGTATATGGCGTATATTTCCGTTGCGCTTCCTTTCGTGGTTTTGCTCATTACGGGCGGGCAGCGATCGATTAAGAAGGCGAAGGATTCAGGCAGCGAGGCGGCGGTTTTTGGCGGGGTCTTTGCGGGGATTCTGGCGGTCTTCTGTGGTGTGGCGCTGATGGTGCAGCTTCTCGCGCATGTGTTCTAGATGAGCCTCTGAGAGGTGCTAGGGCGGTTCGCCCCTGTGTGGGGGTGGGCCGCCCTTTTTTCGGGATTTTTTACCGCCCCACTTTGCCCACATATTTCTATATATGGTAGAATATAAACGTAGGGAAGAACGGGGTAAATGCCCGGAAGAACCTACCGGCTGAGCCGCCCGGTGCAGCCGACCAGTAAATCAGTTAGGACACAACATCATGTCTACTTTCACGCTCAAGGGCAACTATGCCGACAATGCAGGGGTACAGCTTGCCATGAATCAGGCGCCCGGCGCGGAAGCCTTTACCCCCTTGTTGGAGGAAGCTAAGGGCTACCTCAAATTCTTTGACACCCCGCAGGAGCAACAGCTAGAAATGCTCTGGATGCTGGAGCGTGCGGGCTTCACGATTGTTAGCACGACTTCCACGTTTGGAGCTGAGCAGCACGACCCGGTAAATGGTCATTGGGCGGTGACTTTCGCGGGCTAACCGAAGCAACCACGGGGGCGACTCAGGGGAAACCTTGAGCCGCCCCCTTGCACTTTCTGGCACACCTGGCGTGCTGAAATTCCCTCGAAGAATCCGCCGTCTCACCTTGTTTTCTCACTTCCACATATGGTAGAATATAAGTGTAGGGACGACACGGGACAACAACCCAAACCCCTACCGGTGCAGCCGACCGGCGGCACCGAACAGCAAATCAGAAAAGGAAACAACATCATGGAACCGTTTTTCATTACGACCCTGTACACCCCTAACCACCGTGGGGAGGTCGGGGTTTCACTCAGTGTTGAAAGCGACGCACCGATTCCCGAAAATGTTAACGACATGGTTCAGCGGTATAGGAGGCGGATGCAGGCGGTAAAGGTTCCGGCGAGTGAGCATCTGAACATTATGCTAGAGCTGATTCTCGAAGCGAATTACGTACCCGAATTTTCAAGGCAGGTTACCTGTGAAGGATTCATCACCGGCTGGATGATTAAATTTCACGGCGCATAAGTAATGTAGGGGCGGTTCAGAGGAAACTCTGAGCCGCCCTGTGGCGTATCATGCTGTCCATGATGGACAGTGCAGCGACTAAAAGATTTTGGGACAAGGTAATCAAAGGGCAAGGCCCCGGCGCATGTTGGGTCTGGACGGGCGCGATAGGTGCGGACGGCTACGGTAGATTTTGGGTCAAAGATCGCGACACCCCGGAAGGGTTCATCATGTGGCGCGCACACCGCTACGCCGCCGCCGCAGCGTTCGGGCTAGAGCACGTGCAGGCCGCCGAAATGGTAACGCACCTTTGCGATAACCCCCTATGTGTCAGGGCTGAGCCTGGCGCGACTTCACATCTATTCTTGGGCAATCATGCGGATAATATGAGAGAGCGCGCCGCACGCGGGCGCGATAACCTGCACGGTGAGGTTTTCCTACGGCGCAGCAGAGCAGAGCGCGCCACTGACGCGCGAGAGCTTCGGGACTTCGTACTAGAGCACGGCTACAGCCAAGAGGCTGTAGACCGTTTGGGGCGCGGTATCGTCCTGGAAGGGCAAACCCAGCTATTCTAGGGGGTTATCGTGCAGAGGGTGCGGTGAAATTCTCTCCAAATTTCCGCCGTCTCACCTTGTTTTCTTACTTCCATATATGGTAGAATATAAACGTAGGGAAGAACGGGGTAAATGCCCGGAAGAACCTACCGGCTGAGCCGCCCGGTGCAGCCAACCGGCACAGTCGAACAGCAAATCAGAAAAGGACACAACATCATGGCACTGTACGAACTCACCGCAAGCTACCACGGCACCAACCCGGCGACCGGCCACCTGTCGTTCAACCTCAGCGGCCCGGCACCGATTCCCGACCGCCTGCGTAGCCTGCTGGAGGTGTGCCGCGAAAGCTTTAGCGTCGGTATTCCGGTGGCTGCACAGCTGCACCGCGAAGTCATGGAGTGCAAGCTTAAGCGTGAAGGTTGGGTAGTGGTGATGTCGAGCCAGTCGGATTACACGAAGCCCGGCGTTTCGGCTAAGTGGTCTATTACCTTTAGCGAAGGCTAAAGCTTAGACACACCAGCAACGGGGCGGCGCGTGATGCGCCGCCCCACCACCTGACAGAAGGGCAAAGCATGGCAATTTATGACGTATGGACGCGATACGCAACCCCTGACACTCATCACCCAATAGTGGAGGTCACCGGTCACGAAGCGACACCCGACCGGCTCCAGGAAGTCGTTACGGATTTCACGGCTTGGGCGCAACGGTGCGGGGGAACTTTTCAAGAGCAGCAGCTAGAGATGTTGCGGCTTCTGGAAGATGCAGGGTGCCGGGTAATCGTCGCCAGCCGGTCGAATCTGCAACCGAAAAACCCGGCTTTCGTAGCGGGGTGGGCGG
>ENA-OWLE01000190-OWLE01000190.1-metagenome-genome-assembly--contig:-NODE-190-length-12480-cov-3.489175_pt1 | contig 12480 bp, 13 predicted proteins | sample MGYA00245345_ERZ651094 | MGnify/ENA primary metagenome ERZ651094 (study PRJEB26857, sample SAMEA4031770) | metagenome | biome: human; feature: oral; material: saliva | place: Philippines | collected 2014... | reverse complement strand
TTTTATCCTTCTTCTTGCCAACTTTTCGAACCTATAGGCATTATAGAACACCTCATTTTTCACTACTCCCCCTTTGATTTTCCGATTTGTTCCTCTTCTATTTCCCCATACGCTGCTTTTAAGTCCCGCTTCTCTTAGAGACTTTCTGCTCTCTCACCTAAGATTTTACTCACTATATGCGTAGTTAGTCGTTCTTTTCTCCGCAGCCACTCGCTTCTTTATGCGCAGACAGTTGAATTTTCACCGTGGTGAAAAATAATTAGCACCGTGGTGAAAAATTTGTTTCACCAAGGAGACACTTTCGTTTCACCGTGGTGAAAATTTGAGAAGGTTAAATCTGCGCGTGCAATAATCGGGTGCAAGGTTTCAAAAGTGGGACTTTGTGCGGCGAAAATTCAAGGGAAAGGGTGGGGAAATAGACTTTTCTGACTGCCAAGTACGTACGGGCCGACTGTCATCGGTTCGGCCTTATCCACTGGGGCGTCTTTGGCTTTTTGCAATGCGGCGATTTCTTCTTTCTCTTGTTTTTTCTCGAGATAGTAGTCATAGTCGCCTAAATACAGCGTGCTTCCAGTTTCTTCGATTTCAAGAATGGCCGTTGCGACCTTGTTGATGAAGAAACGGTCATGCGAAACGAAACAAATCGTGCCGTCGTAGTCGATAAGGGCATCCTCGAGCACTTCTTTACTGTCGATGTCCAAGTGGTTCGTTGGTTCGTCCAGCAGTAGGAAATTATCGTGTTCAAGAGACAGTTTGCAAAGCGCTAAACGGGACTTTTCACCCCCGCTGAGTTGAGCGGTTGTTTTCTCTACGTCGTTCCCTGAGAAAAGGAAACTGCCAAGAATCGAACGAACGTCTTTTTCAGGCATGGTAGAGTGACGAGACCATAGTTCTTCTAGAACCGTTTGATTCGAAGAGAGGCCGGCCAAGTTTTGGTCATAGTAACCGACTTGAACGCCAGCACCTAGAGCAATCTCTCCTTGGATGAGTGGAAGTTCTCCCGTAATCGACTTCAAGAGGGTCGATTTTCCAATACCATTAGGCCCTACAATCGCGATGGCTTCACGCTTGCGAAGCTGGAAGGAAATCGGACCGCTCAAGGCTTCGTGGTCGTAGCCGATATACGCATCGGTTACTTGCAGCACTTGGTTTCCGGATTCGCGTTCCACGGTAAATTCAAATCGAGCAGAGCGCTGATCGCCTTTTGGTTTCTCTAAGCGTTCCATTTTCTCGAGTTTCTTACGACGTGATTGCGCACGTTTTGTGGTTGAGGCGCGCACCAAGTTTTTCGCGATGAATTCTTCTAAGTCGTGAATCTCTTGTTGCTGCTTCTCGTAGGCTTTTTGTTTGAGTAAATAGCGTTGCTCGCGTTCTTCTATGTAGTGCGAGTAGTTTCCTTTGTAATATTCGCAGGCCTTATGACTGATTTCATAGACTTCGTTACACACACGGTCCAAGAAATATTGGTCGTGGGATACGATGACAAGGGCGCTACTTGAAGAGCGTAAATAGTCTTCAAGCCACGTCAATGTCTCGATATCCAAGTGGTTGGTCGGTTCGTCTAAGATGAGTAAGTCGTGTTTTTCTAATAAAATACGAGCCAGAGCGAGACGTGTGCGTTGGCCTCCAGAGAGTGCTTGAATCGGTTGGTCGTAGTCTTCTGGATAGAAACGGAAGCCGTGAAGCACGGTGCGAATTTCAGACTCGTACCCATACGCGTTCTTCTGGTTCAATTCTTCTTGAAGCTGGTCGTATCGTTTTAAGGCGAGTTCGTACGCCACGGGGTCACTTAGAAGGTCTGGGTCACCGAGTTGTTCAGCTGCTTTTTGCGCTTGTTTCTTCAAAGTTTCCACATCTTCGAAGAGATGCACCATTTCTTCCCACACGGTGCGAGAAGACTGGATGGCAGCGTATTGGTCTAAGTAGCCAATCGAGAGGTCTTTCTTCTTGGACACAGCGCCAAGAGAAGGTTCTTCGATACCAGCCAACATTTTTAAGAGCGTGGATTTTCCAGTCCCATTTCGCCCAACGATGGCAATGCGGGAATTTTCTTGAATATGAATCGTAATATTTTCAAATAGGACTTCATCCGCAAACGTACGCGCGAGTCCTTGTCCTTGTAATAAAATCATGTCGGTTCCTTTCAAAGTGGTTTCAGTTTATTTTAGCATAAAAAAGAGAGGGACAATATTGAAAAGCGCTCGGATTTGCATTCACATTCACAATAAGGAGGTTGTGAAGAAAAAAGCACAAAGCCTTCTGTATATAAGCGAAACTTAGGAATGTTCGTGAGATACAAGCATACTGTTTGTGAAATGAAATGTCGTTGTGATAGAATACGCATGGATAAAAAAGAATAAGGGAGTCTTATCAATGAAAGATTTAAATGAATTAAAAGAAATCGAAGTGCCACGCGCAACTGCGAAACGTTTGGCCATTTATCATCGTTACTTACGTTTCTTGCATGACGCAGGAAAACGTCGCATCTCATCAACTGAATTAAGTGAAGCTGTAAAAGTCGATAGCGCAACAATCCGTCGTGACTTTTCATACTTTGGAGCTTTAGGAAAACGTGGATATGGATATGATGTAGAATACTTATTAGAATTCTTCAGCCATACTTTAAACCAAGATCGCTTAACAAACGTCGCTTTAGTAGGGGTTGGTAAATTAGGACAAGCGCTCTTAAACTACAACTTCCACCAAAGCAACAACGTGCGTATTAGCGCAGCGTTTGACGTAAACGAAGACATCGTTGGAACAATCCAAACAGGTGTGCCAGTTTACAGCATGGATGAAATGGTAGAACAATTGAAAGTTCAACAAATTCAAGTGGCCATCTTAACAGTGCCTCAAGATGTTGCTCAAGAAACGGCAGACCGCTTAGTGGAAGCAAATGTTCGCGGAATCTTGAACTTCACACCAATCCGCTTAGACGTACCAGAAGACGTTCGAGTTCAAAACGTGGACTTAACAAACGAATTACAAACTCTAATTTATTTCTTGGACAACCAAAAATAATCTGTTGAAAGGCATCCGTATAGGGTGTCTTTTTTTGCGTAAAAAAATAAGCACTAATCCAATCCGATTTGCGGAGCGATTAGTGCTTTTCTTTTGGTTCTTTATCGTCTAGTGAATCCTCGTCATCGGGAAGATTCTCGATGAGGTTAGCGAGTTTTTTTAACTCGTTATAGGTGCGAAGCATGTTGATACTGGTTACGATGCTTGTCGTTGCGAATAGACAGCAGAATAATGTGATAAAGTCAAATCCATTTCCAGGATAATGCGTCGTTGCTAGAAAGATAAAGAAGACGGCTAATATGATTTCAAAATATAGTCTTCTGAAGAAACTTTTTCGTGTCATAGCAATCATCCTTTCATGTCAAAATCTTACAAAATTCTAGACAAATAAGCAAGTATTTATTCTTGATTTTTCCTGACCAAATGAGTATCATAAAACTATGAGTTAGCACTCAGCGTTTTTGAGTGCTAAAAAAGATGAAGGAGGATTTCATATGTTAAAGCCTTTAAAAGATAGAGTTGTTATTCAAATGGTTGAGCAAGAAGAAAAAACTGCTGGGGGATTATTCCTACCAACAACTGCTCAAGAAAAATTACAATTTGCAAAAGTAATCGCAACAAGCGAATTCACTGCTGCAGAAGACCGTCAAGTGGCGGTTGGCGATAAAGTCGTATTCGAGAAATATTCAGGAACAGAAGTTAAATTAGATGGTCAAGAATATATCATCGTGAAAGAAAAAGACATTATCGCAATTGTTGAATAAAGGGGGATACAACTATGGTGAAAGATATTAAATTTGCAGAAGATGCAAGAAGCGCCATGCTACGTGGTGTGGACGTTTTAGCGAACACAGTAAAAGTAACATTAGGACCAAAAGGACGTAATGTCGTATTAGAAAAAGCATTCGGTTCTCCGCTGATTACAAATGATGGGGTAACGATTGCCAAAGAAATCGAATTAGAAGATCACTTCGAAAATATGGGTGCAAAACTCGTAGCGGAAGTTGCTTCAAAAACAAACGATATTGCCGGTGACGGTACAACTACAGCGACTGTTTTAACACAAGCCATCGTTCGTGAAGGATTGAAAAACGTAACGGCTGGAGCAAACCCAGTAGGCATTCGTCGCGGGATTGAACTTGCGACAAAAGCAGCGGTTGAAGAATTACACCGCATTTCTCGTCCAGTAGAATCAAAAGAAGCCATCGCACAAGTTGCGGCAATTTCTTCAGGTTCAGCGGAAGTCGGTGAATTAATCGCAGAAGCTATGGAAAAAGTGGGTAACGACGGCGTTATTACAATCGAAGAATCTAAAGGGATTGAAACGGAATTAGATGTTGTAGAAGGAATGCAATTTGACCGTGGTTACTTATCACAATACATGGTAACTGATAACGACAAGATGATTGCGACTTTAGATAATCCATTTATCTTAATCACAGATAAGAAAGTGTCAAACATCCAAGAAATCATTCCATTATTAGAACAAATCGTTCAACAAGGACGTGCGTTATTAATCATCGCGGATGACGTGGATGGCGAAGCTTTACCAACATTAGTATTAAACAAATTACGCGGAACATTTAACGTGGTAGCTGTAAAAGCTCCAGGATTCGGTGACCGTCGTAAAGCAATGTTAGAAGATATCGCTGTTTTAACAGGTGCTCAAGTCATTACAGAAGACCTTGGCTTAGAATTAAAAGACGCAACATTAGCTCAATTAGGGACAGCTGGTAAAGTAGTCGTTTCTAAAGACAGCACTACAATCGTTGAAGGTGCAGGTTCTAAAGAATTAATCGCGAACCGTGTTGCTTTAATTCGCGCACAAGCACAAGATACAACAAGTGATTTCGACCGTGAAAAATTACATGAACGTCTTGCTAAATTATCAGGTGGGGTTGCCGTGATTAAAGTCGGTGCCGCTACTGAAACAGAATTGAAAGAGAAAAAACTTCGCATTGAAGATGCCTTAAACGCAACTCGCGCAGCGGTTGAAGAAGGTATCGTTTCAGGTGGGGGAACAGCTCTTGTGAACGTTCAAAAAGTAGTAGACGCTCTTGAATTAGAAGGCGACTTAGCTACAGGTGCGAAAATCGTATCTCGTTCATTAGAAGAACCATTACGTCAAATCGCAGAAAATGCGGGTCTTGAAGGCTCAGTGATTGTTGCTCGTTTGAAATCTGAAGAAAAAGGAATTGGATACAATGCCGCTACAGATGAATGGGTAAACATGATTGAAGCAGGTATCGTGGACCCAACGAAAGTAACACGTTCTGCATTACAAAATGCTGCATCTGTTTCAGCATTATTATTAACAACAGAAGCTGTGGTAGCTGACAAACCAGCTCCAGTAGCACCACCAATGCCAGGGATGGATCCGGGCATGGGTATGATGTAATCCAAAAGGACGAGGGGTGAAAGTTTTTCACCCCTCTTTTTCTTTTTGGAATAAAAACACCGCAAGGTGCTTACTAAAAATTGAACTTCGTTCAAAACTTCGAACACTGAAGGATTTGTTTATAATAGCTGTAATGGGGTACCGTCTCGAGCCTGTAGTCTCTCGACTTTAAAGCCTCAAAATGGTCGTACGGAATAAATTCCTACGACCATTAATTCGCATTTAATACGATTCCCCATTACTGCTACTATAAAATCCTTCGTGTTCTCCGTTTTGAACTATTTTTTTGGTGATACTAATAAAAAAGAGGATGGAATGGAGAGGATAGAGGGGAGTGCTAATTCTCGGGGTTCTTCGTTTTGAACCGTTTTTTGTGATACTTATAATAGAAAAAGAAAATAAGACCAACAGAAATGTTGGTCTTATTGTTGTGGTTAGGATAATAAGGTGCGGCAGTGCTCGTATTCTGGATAGGAAGAGAATTCTGCGCTGAGGAAATCCTCGATAAAGGCGAAGCGTTCTTTATAAATCGAACGAACAGTTTCAGATTCTGTATGCTCTAAGGCATAGGCTGTTTGCTGCAAGAAGAGTTGTGGGTGGGTGTCTTGCAAGATTTCAAGGAGTCCCTCCAGTGTATCGGGGTTTTCCTGTCCGATTTGTTGCAGTAAGGTATGGATGGAAACCCAATCTTTCATATCATACGTAATGTCTTCGGTTGTTGCTTCAAGCTGAGAGAGAAAATCATCAAAAGAGTTTGCTACTTCGAGCCACTGATCCATTTCAACGTCAATCAGACGGATGCTTGGTTCCTGGTCAACACCGTTTTGATAATCGAAGGCGTAATAGACAGGTCCGTCTTGGAAAAAGACCACGAAGTACTCGGGTAACCCTGTCACTTCTGGAGACCATGCAGCATCTAGAATGCTTGGGAAATACGAGCCTTCTGTAAAACCGCTCAGTCCATTACAGAGGGCGTAGTCGAGGCCAAATCGCGTTGGTTCCACCGTTGTGATTTTCGTGTTCGTGAAGAATCCGGCACCATTTTTCACAAGAAAATCCACGTAGTTCTGTGGCAATGGGAAACGAGAAAAATGTTCCATCTTCTGTCGAATAGGCGAGAATAACTGTTGCTGAATCATGGGGCTCCTTTCTACTGCAAAATCCGTCTTAGGATGGATGCAGAAATTTTTAGGGTTTGCTACTCTATCTTTACCAACTATTTTACACACATTTAGGAAAATATGGTACAATGAGGGTATTAAATCTAAAGGAGAGTGTCACAAAATGACAGTAGTATGGATTATTTTAGGAGTCTTAGCAGTAATTGTTCTATGGGCAATGTTTGCATACAACGGACTCGTACAACAAAAAAACTGGGTTCAAGAAGCTTGGGCACAAATCGATGTTCAATTACAACGTCGTAACGATTTAGTACCAAACCTTGTTGAAACAGTAAAAGGTTACGCAAAACACGAACAAGAAACATTATCTCAAGTCATTGCGATGAGAAACCAAATTGCAAACATGGGTAGCGATGTTTCACCACAAGAAAAAATGGAAGCATCTAACCAATTATCAGGTGCTTTAAAAACTGTTTTCGCTTTAGCTGAAAGCTATCCTGATTTAAAAGCGAACGACAGCTTCTTAAACTTACAAGAAGAATTGACAAACACAGAGAACAAAATCTCTTACGCTCGTCAATTATACAATTCAAGTGTTGCGAGATATAACATCTCTATTCAATCAATTCCAACAAACATTATTGCTGGTTTTGGTGGATTCACGAAAGAAGAAATGTTAGAAACTCCAGTTGAAGCTCGTAAAGTTCCTGAAGTGAAATTCTAATTGACAGTTCATTAGTAGGGAGGGAGTGCTAGGATGTTATATCAACAAATTGCTTCCAACAAACGCAAAACGCTAATGGTGATTGTGTTGTACATGGCGCTCTTCGTTGCAGTGGGAATCGGCATTGGATATTTTGCCTTAAATAGCGCAGTAGCAGGGGTGATTATCGCCCTTGTTGCGGGTGGCCTTTATTCAATGATGATGATTGCAAATGCGACTAATGTAGTGATGCAATTAAACCATGCCAGAGAAATTACAGATAAAAATCAAGCACCGATGATTTGGAATATCGTGAGCGATATGTCTATGATTGCAAAAGTGCCAATGCCACGTATCTTCATTATCGAGGACGAATCTCCAAATGCGTTTGCGACAGGAAGTTCTCCAGAAAAAGCAGCCGTGGCGGTCACAACGGGGTTATTAGAACGGTTGAATCGTGAAGAACTCGAAGGGGTTATTGCCCATGAGTTTGGACATATTCGTAACTATGACGTTCGACTTCAAACGATTGCGATTGCGCTTGGTGCCGTGATTGCCATGCTTGTTCAATTCGGAAGTCGCATGATGTTCTGGGGCGGCGGTAGAAGAAACCGAGACTCTAATAACGGTGGTGGCGCAAATGCCATCTTCATGGTGATTGGTTTAATCGCGATGATTCTTGGACCATTTATGTCGACGATTCTTCAATTGGCCTTGTCACGAAATCGTGAGTACTTAGCGGATGCGTCAGCAGTGGAATTTACACGAAATCCATATGGACTCATCTCTGCACTGACGAAGATTTCTGAAGCTCCGCCAATGACGGAAGCCGACAAGAAGAGTGCGGCGTTATATATCTCAAATCCGTTTGGGGAAGAAGGCGATTCGCTCTTCTCAACGCACCCATCAACGGCAAATCGTATTAAACGATTAGAAAAAATGTAGAAATGAGACTGGGGGCCTTCCTCAGTCTTTTTATTTTCAGAAGGTGAACTTTTTAGCGATAAGAAAAGAGGTGATGTGGATGTCACTTATTAGAAAAAATGTACAACTGGAAGAAGGAACGTTCTTGTATTATCTACATGAAGAGAGCCTCTTTCATGAAGAATCTTATGAACAATTATGTGCGCATATTGAAGAGTTGGAATCTATTTCATTAGAGGAATTTAAAGATCTTGTCTTTCTTCATCATCAATTGATTCGTCATTTAGTGTATCATTTTGATCCTGTGGATATTGTTGAATTAAAGAGCTTCCCAACAGATTATTGGGAAGTGATTGATAGGATAGACATTGCGGTGAAAAAAATCACTCAGAAAGTCAAATGCTAAGAATGAACACTTCTGTAGAATTAAAGAAAGAGAGTTGAAGAAATTACTTCAACTCTTTTTGTGTATAAAGGATGGGAAATCTACTTTAGAATATTGCTAAATTGTTACAAAAGAAAACGGTTCACACAGAAAATGTAATCTAATATACATGTTTTAGTAGACAGAAATCATTTATAATGGAACATGATAAACTCTATGGAGGTGAGACTGTGGCTAAACAATTGTATATCCATTACGATAGCGTATCGAACCATGTATTAACGAAGTCGATTGCGTTCCATTTGTCTGCCTTACCACAGTCTGAGATTCCGCAAAACATTCTTCTCTTAAACGGGAAGTCAAGCCTTGCCACACACGATCCTTATACGGGCTTCATGTGGGTGAAGGGGCGTAAAAATGTGTTAGCGTATCTCCAAGGGGTGGAAGAAGGCAAAGAGGCGCCATCGAACTGGGTGGACTTTGATTCGATTGATTTCGTTCATCAATTAACGCCGCAAGAAATTGCAGACTTGCTGTATATTTCGCACGCGAAGACGCACTTGCATTCGCCGTTCTTCTATAAATTACAAAATAACTTTATTTACTTGTCACTTGAAAATGGCTACTCGAAAGTGTACTACCGTAAAATCGAGCAGTTCTTGCCAATTTTATCAACGCAAGTCCAAATCGAGATGACAGATATCTTAAACGAGACACCGAAGTTTTTATTCTTTGGTGCCGACAAAGTGGCTTCAGCGATTTCCATCGAAGCGCTCAAAGAGATGATGCCATTGTATCGTGAAGGAATCAGTCTTGCTTTTGATAAAGTCACAAAGAAAGAAGATAGCTACGAAGTGCCCATCTTCTTAACGGAGGACCGTTATCATTATGCCGATAAAGAAGTGACACAAAACGTCCGCATCGGACAACTCGCATATAACGAAACGTATCAAAACTGGAAGGTTTCAGCAAAACTTCCAATGAATGACGTCATTTAAAGCACTTTTCACAACGATTGTGAGAGGTGCTTTTTTGTACGTTGGCCGTAACTTGTAACCCTTCCCCCGTTTTGTTATACTGAAACGTGCAAGGTTATTTTCAAAATAACGTTCGAAGAGCCTAGATGAGGCGGTTCGCAGCACGCGAATAGTTTGGAGGATTCATATGAAAATTGTAGTAATTTACGGCGGAAAAAGTGCAGAGCACGATATTTCAATTTTAACAGCCGGTTCAATTATTAAAGAAATTTATTTCGAGTATTACGATGTGCAACCAGTGTACATTACAAAAGAAGGAACATGGTTAAAAGGAGAAGCGTTAAAAGCACCTGTAGCTTTTGACCAAGCGCTTCGTTTAACAGAAGGGCCTGTTGCGCATTTTGCAACAACTGAAGGCGAAACATCAACAGGAGTTCGCATCCAACCAAGCGATATCGCGGGACCAGATACAGTGGTATTTCCAATCTTACACGGACCAAACGGGGAAGACGGAACGATTCAAGGATTGTTCGAAATCTTAGACTTACCATATGTAGGGTGTGGCGTATTAGCCAGCGCAAATGGAATGGACAAAATTGCCAGCAAGCATTTATTCCAACAAGCAGGTATTCCACAAGTGCCATTCGTTCCTTTTGTGAAAGCAGATTTTGAAAAATCACCAGAAGCCATCTTCACACGTGTAGAAGGAACATTACGCTATCCAGTGTTCGTGAAACCAGCGAATATGGGTTCTAGTGTGGGAATTTCTAAAGCGACAAACCGTGAAGAATTAACAGCAGCCATCGAAGAAGCGTTGAAATATGACCGCCGTATCGTCGTCGAACAAGGAATCGACGCACGCGAAGTCGAAGTAGCGGTTCTTGGAAACGATGAAGTGAACACATCTGTGGTTGGGGAAGTCGTGAAACAAGCAGGCTTCTACGATTACAACGAGAAATACATTAACAACACAACAACACTTCAAATTCCAGCAGCGATTCCAGAAGAAGTCTCTGCCAAAATTCGTGAGTATGCGGTCACAGCCTTCCGTGTCATTGACGGTAGTGGCTTAACGCGTTGTGATTTCTTCTTAACAGAAACAAACGAAGTGTTTATTAACGAAGTGAATACAATGCCAGGGTTCACACAATTTAGTATGTATCCAAAACTTTGGGAAGCAATGGGCATTTCCTATAAAGATTTAGTCGAAGAACTCATTCAATTAGCGTTGAAACGCTATAACGATCGTCACGCGAGATAAGGGGTAGAAAGATGAGTATTGGAACAGTTGCTGAAATTACAAAAGCCGTCGAAGCGATTGATTATCAGTCAGCACATCGATTTGAAGTCATCGAATCGGTAGCCTTCGATACACGAAAATTAGGCCCAAACAGCCTTTTCGTGCCACTTCAAGGCCAAACAGACGGACATGATTATATTGAACAAGCGATTCAAGCAGGCGCAACAGCCGTATTATGGGGCAAACAAGACGTAACGCCACCAGATGGGATTTGCGCCATTTGGGTAGATGACCCCCTTCAAGCTTTTCAAAAATTAGCGAAATGGTACTTAGAAAAAGTATCTCCACGCATCGTTGGGATCACAGGTAGTTCTGGGAAAACAACGACAAAAGATATGACAGCAGCCGCTCTAGGCGCACGCTACCGTGTCTATAAAACACAAGGAAACTTCAATAACGATATCGGCTTACCACAAACGATTTTAGATATGCCGGAATCAACAGAAGCACTTGTCTTAGAGATGGGAATGAGTGATTTCCACGAAATCGAATTCTTATCCAAATTAGCACGCCCAGAAGTTGTTGCGATTACGCTCATCGGTGAATCGCATATGGAACAGTTGGGAAGCAAGGAAGGCATTGCCAAAGCCAAACTTGAAATCCTTTCTGGACTACAAGAAAATGGAACCTTTATTTATCCAGCGCATGAAGAGTTAATTACAGCAGGCATTGCACAAGCTGAAAAACCAGCAACCTTCAAGATTGTTACAGTCGGCGAAGGAAGCAAGGAACTCTCAGCCAAAAATATCGAATTGTATTCAGACCACACAGCGTTTGAATTAGTAACTCCAACTGAAACCGTGGCGGTAACATTGCCAGTTCTTGGAGCGTACAATGTTTCCAATGCACTTTTAGCCATTGAAATTGCACGCACATTAGACGTGCCGCTTTCAGACATCGTGTCCGCCTTAGCGAACTTCGAATTGACGAAGAACCGTACGCAATGGGTGAAAGGCCAAAATGGAGTAGCCATCTTAAACGATGCTTACAACGCCAGCCCAATCGCGATGAAATCGGTCATTAAATCATTCGTTTCAGTCGAAGCAGCAGGCCGTCGCGTCCTCGTTCTTGGCGACATCCGTGAACTAGGAGAACATTCGAAAGAATTGCACGCTAGCATCTCAGAAGTCATTTCTCCAAGCGAAGTCGCACTTGTGTACTTGTACGGCGAAGAAATGGAAGCACTCTATGATGCGTTGAAAGGCCAGTTCGATTCAGCCGCTCTTCACCATTACATGGATAAAGAAGCGTTGATTGCTGACTTGAAAGCCGAACTTAAAGAAGGCGACCAAGTCCTTATCAAATCAAGCAACGGCACAGGCTTACTCGCCGTCGTCGATGCCTTAAAAGCAGAATAACAAATGTAAAGGAAAGCGAGAGACGCACAAACGTCCCTCGCTTTTTTCGTCCCCTCCCTGAGAACTATCCATTATAAAGTGTCCCCATTTCTCAACCGCACCACAAGAAGCAAACCCACCCGCCTCCTCTGTCTTTTTATTTTGAAATTGCTATTTCATGTAATTGACGCTGATTCCGAAGAATCTAGCGGATTTTATAATGGCAGTAATGGGGGATAGCATTCAAAGTGAATTACGTACTCTTGAAAATTTATTTTCTAGAGTACGTTTGAATCTTGAAAGAGCTTGAGACC
>ENA-OWLE01000189-OWLE01000189.1-metagenome-genome-assembly--contig:-NODE-189-length-12500-cov-9.518039_pt1 | contig 12500 bp, 10 predicted proteins | sample MGYA00245345_ERZ651094 | MGnify/ENA primary metagenome ERZ651094 (study PRJEB26857, sample SAMEA4031770) | metagenome | biome: human; feature: oral; material: saliva | place: Philippines | collected 2014... | reverse complement strand
CGAGATTGACAAAGCCTTGGAAGAAAATCCAGAAACTAATACCTAAAGCAAAAAAACCACGGAAACGTTGCTCTAACATGAGTGATTCACGTCCGATTTTCATTGCGCGAAAAATCAATAGCCCCAAGAGGATCACAACAACCAAAATACCAATAAAACCAAACTCTTCACCAATAATCGCCATGATAAAGTCGGTATGTGCCTCAGGAAGATAATCAAGTTTTTGAATCGAGTTACCGAGTCCTTCCCCGCTAATTTCGCCACGACCAAATGCCATCAAAGAGTTAGTTAGCTGGAATCCCGTTCCGTAAGGATCTTTAAACGGTTCTAAGAAACCGGTAAAACGTTTTAAGCGATAAGAGGCGGTAAGAACTAACCAAATAAAGAGAAGTATGCCTGTACCAATTAGCAGAATAAATTGCCAAAAATTTGCACCGACAATAAAAAGCATGCCAAAGGTAATAACGAAAAGTACAACGGTACTCCCTAAGTCAGGTTGAGCTAATAAGAATACACCTAATACACCCATTACAATAAAAGGTTTAGCTGCACTAAATTTTTTACCACGCACTTCATCATAACGACGCGTAAAATAGCTTGCTAGGAAACAGGTTAACGCTAGCTTGGCAAATTCTGCAGGCTGGAAATTTAAAATCCCTAAAGAAATCCAACGTTTTGCACCATTAACAGAAGAACCGATACCAAGAACCAGTATCAATAAAACAATGGCTAATAAGAAAATTTTGGCGTGCCACTTTTCCCATTGAGAAGAAGAAATTTGGAGAGTTAAATAGCAGGTTGCTAAAGAAAGCAAGACATAAACGGCATCACGTTTAGCAAAATAGAATGCATCATTAAATACGCGTGCACTGTAAGGCATTGAAGCAGAAGTTACCGCCACTAAACCGATCAACAATAGCACGACAAAAAGCCAAAACAATGCGCGATCATAGAGCAACCCTTGCGGTGTCACTCTCACCCATTGTTCATAATTTTGTTTAATTTTATTGATAAATTCCATTACTACCTTAAATCTTTAAGCTAATTTTGCTAAACGAGTAAACTCTTCGCCACGTTTCTCAAAAGAGGCAAACTGATCCAAACTTGCACAAGCAGGAGATAATAACACCATATCGCCTGATTTTAAACGTGGACGTAAAAATGAAATGGCTTGTTCCATGGTTTCAAACAAATGACTTTGACTTGAAAGTGCCGCAAGTTGTTTGCCATCACGACCAAAACAATACGTTGAAATATGAGGTTGATTGATTAAATCTGCTAATTCAGAAAAATCTGCACCTTTACCATCACCACCTAATAAAAGGTGTAACGTTCCCTCAACATATAACCCTGCTAATGCCGCAACGGTACTGCCTACATTAGTAGCTTTAGAATCATTAATCCAACGAATGCCATTCGCTTGATGAGCTAATTGGAAACGATGGTCTAGGCCTTTAAATTGACGAAGTGCGGTACGAATTGCCTCTAAATTTATGCCAACTGCTTGCGCTAACGCTGTCGCTGCTAAAATATTCATGTAATTATGACGACCAACTAAAGTGGCTTCATCACAAGGTAAAATCACTCCCTCTTTCGCCATTAAGTACTGTTTACCGTTTTCGGTTTTTAGCCAGTAATCTGCTTGATTTTCAGCAAAAGACACAACCTTCTTAGCTTGATTTTCACCTTCGCCAAAAGTGAGTTTATCTTCTAAATTCACTACCGCTGTTTCTGCATTGTGGTAAATACGTAATTTGGCTTGACGATAATCTTCTAAATCCACATAGCGATCCATGTGATCTTCAGTCACATTAAGCACTGTCGCTGCAGCCGCTTTCAAGCTATAAGTGGTTTCAAGTTGGAAGCTAGAAAGTTCTAATACATAAAGATCGCAATCTTCATTTAATAATGACAACGCAGGGATGCCAATGTTTCCCCCCATTCCCACTTTTATTCCCGCCGCTTTTGCCATTTCATAGACCAATGTTGTCACGGTACTTTTACCATTAGAACCGGTAATCCCAATAATTGGCTTGGTGGCAGCTCGGCAGAATAATTCAATATCACCAATCACTTCTACACCTGCTGAAAGTGCGGTCTGAATTTCAGGTGTTTTTACTGCGAGTCCCGGGCTAATGACAATAATATCGCTTTCAAGTAACCATTGTTGATTTAGACTACCCGTGTGTAAAGGAACATTTTTAGGTAATTGATCTGCGCCAGCTGGATGTTGGCGTGTATCAATCACACGGATATTAGCTTGTTGAGATTGAAGATATTCAACGCAAGAAAGGCCTGTTTTCCCGAGGCCTATGATGGTGATTGTTTTATTTTGATATAGAGTTGTCATGTTGTTTTTCTTCTCTCGTATTCTGGGATCACGCAGGGTGCAACAAGTGCACCCTACAAAAATTATCTTAGTTTGAGTGTTACAAGCCCCATCAACACCAACATCAAGGAAATAATCCAAAACCGAATAATCACTCTTGGTTCTGGCCAACCTTTTAATTCAAAGTGATGATGAATCGGCGCCATTCTAAAAATACGTTGTTTTCTTAATTTGTAAGAACCCACTTGTAAAATCACAGACAAGGCTTCAACAACAAATACCCCGCCCATAATCACTAATAAGAATTCTTGGCGAACAAGGATGGCAACAACACCGAGTGCGCCACCAAGTGCAAGAGAGCCTACATCGCCCATAAAGACTTGTGCAGGATAAGTGTTAAACCATAAGAATCCTAAGCCTGCCCCTACGATTGCGGTACAGAACACCACCACTTCAGAGCTATATTTGATATAAGGGATATGTAAGTATTCTGCAAAATTAACGTTACCGGTCGCCCATGCGATTAAACCAAATGCACCTGCGACTAACGCTGTTGGCATAATGGCAAGACCATCTAACCCGTCTGTTAAGTTTACCGCATTACCTGTACCCACAATCACAAAGTAAGACAATACAATATAGAATAAACCTAATTGAGGCATGACATCTTTAAAGAATGGAATCACTAAACGAGTTGCATCGGTATCATAACCTAACCAATACAACCAAATGATCGCCACTAATGCGACTACTGACATCCAGAAATATTTCCAACGCGCAATTAAACCATCTGTATTTTTACGTGTGATTTTACGGAAATCATCCACAAAGCCAATTGCACCGTAGCCAAACAATACAAATAAGCAAATCCAGACGTAAGGATTCGTTAAGTTAGCCCATAATAACGTACTCACACCAATGGAGAATAAAATCATCACACCACCCATAGTTGGGGTGCCTTTTTTCGCAAAGTGACTTTCAGGACCGTCATTACGCACTTCTTGCCCAAATTTCAAAATTTGGAGGCGTTTGATCACTTTCGGACCAATCCATAAAGAAATGAAAAGTGCGGTTAATAATGCCAAAATCGCACGTACCGTAATATAGGAAATGGCATTAAATGCCGTTTCATAGCGAACTAAATATTCAGCAAGCCAAACTAACATAAGCTATCCTTTAATGAATAAATCGTCTCTTCCATTTTCATTGAGCGCGAGCCTTTCGCTAATACGACGACTTTTTGGTTTTCTTGTAATTTCTGTTTAATAATATCTAATGCATAAGCTGTCAATTCAGCTTTATCTGTAAAATGTTTCCCCAAAACAGCTTCAGAAATGACCGCACTTTCTGTTCCGTAAGAAAGCACTAAATCTAATTTAGCTTGTTTTGCATGTTCGCCCACTTGTTGATGACATTTTAGGCTATCCTCGCCTAATTCTTTCATATCGCCTACGAGTAGAATACGGAAAGCATCATAACCTTTTAAAACATCAATCGCAGCTTGTAAGGAATCGACATTCGCATTGTAAGTATCATCTAATAAAAGTAGATTTTCATTCACTTGAATCGGGAATAATCTTCCTTTTACTTGAGAGCGATGTTCAAGACCGGCTTTTACATCAGCAAGACTCGCGCCCACATTCATAGCAAGTGCGGTCGCTGCCAAAGCATTTTTTACATTATGCTCACCTAAATAAGGCAAATTAATTTCAATACTACCTTTTGGCGAAACTAACGTAAACATCGAGCCATTAGGCGAATGTTGTACATTTTCAGCTTTGTAATCGCCACCATTAAAATATTGAATAGCATGGGAACCAATTTCTTTTTGCCACAATTCAATATAATTATGTTCACTGTTAATAATGGCTACACCATTAGGGGTTAAACCACGATAGATTTCACCTTTCGCACGTGCAACACCTTCAATGGAGCCAAAACCTTCTAAATGTGCTGCTGCTACATTATTCACTAATGCGGCTTCAGGCTGTGCAAGATGCGTAGTGTAATCAATTTCACCTTGATGATTTGCACCCAATTCAATAACAGCAAATTTATGTTGTTCGGTTAAGCGTAATAACGTTAATGGTACACCAATATCGTTGTTGAAATTACCATTGGTGAACAACACGGCTTCAGGATTGCCCGCGGTTTGTTGCAGAATCGACGCAGTCATCTCTTTCACTGTGGTTTTACCTGAAGAGCCTGTCATTGCTACGGTACGAGGATTAATTTTTTCACGTAACCATTTTGCTAATTGACCAAGGGCTAAACGCGTATCTGCAACAACCAATTGTGGCGTTACAATTTCGGTATTAGCTTGTTGCACTACTAAGGCTGTCGCACCTTGCTCAATGGCTTTATCTAAGTATTGATGTGCATCAAAATGCTCACCTTTTAATGCAAAGAAAAGTGAGTTAGATACCGCTTTACGCGTATCCGTATTGATATTTTCAACAACGGCCTGCTCATCTCCAATAAGATTAGCATTTAAAATTTGGGCAAGCTGTTGGGTAGTAAGTTTAATCATTCTGTTTTTATTTTTTTGTTAAATAGGCTTCAGCCACTTCTTGATCGGAGAAATGAAGTGTTTTATCTCCAATGATTTGATAGTTTTCATGGCCTTTACCGGCAATCACAATCACATCGTTTTCAACGGCATTCTCAATGGTAAATTTGATGGCTTCTTCGCGATCCGGAATCACACCTACATCTTCCATTCGGCTAAAACCCGTAAGGATATCTGCTTCAATTTTATTTGGATCTTCTGTACGTGGATTATCTTGGGTCACGATGACTAAATCAGCAAATTGCTCTGCAGCTTTTGCCATCAGCGGACGCTTGCCCGCATCACGATCACCACCACAACCAAAGATACACCAAAGTTTGCCTTTACAATGTTCACGGGCGGCATTTAATGCCTTTTCTAATGCATCCGGAGTATGGGCATAATCAACGATAACCGTTGGTTTACCTGCTTTTTTAATTAATTCCATTCTTCCATTTACTCCTTTTAATTGTGCAACAGTACGGATAAGATCATCGAAAGAATAACCTAAAGCCAATAAAACAGCTGTGGCTAACAGCAGATTGCTCACGTTAAAAGCGCCAATTAATGGGCTATGTAATGTGCCATTACCCCAACTTGAAGCAACATCAATCACCGCACCTTCATGAGTGAAACGAATTTGTGTTGCATAAAGCCATTGTTTAGAAGTTGGTTGAAAATCTGGGCGACAGCTGACTGCAATACCATTTGGTAATTCATTTAACCAGGCAGCCCCAATTGGATCGTCAGCATTGAGAATTTGTAATTCAGGCATTAAATCAATGAAAAAGCGTTTTTTAGCTTCGGCATACTTTTCCATTGTCTCGTGATAATCCAAATGATCGCGACTTAAATTGGTAAAAATGGCGGCTTTAAACTTAAGGGCTTCAACACGATGTTGGACTAAACCATGTGAAGACACTTCGATAGAAGCAAAATCTGCCCCATTCTCTACAAAATCAGCTAAATTTTCTTGGATTTCAATTGCTGAACCTGTGGTGTTTTTTGCTTCCTTGACTTGACCTAATAAACCATTGCCAATGGTGCCCATTACCGCCGCTTTATGGCCTAAGAGGGTTGCCCATTGTGCTAATAATTGAGAAACAGTGGTTTTACCGTTTGTTCCAGTCACACCAACCAAAGTCAGTTTTTCGGAAGGATGTTCATAGAATTTACCTGCCAATGCAGAAAGACTGGCAGATAAATGATAGTAATGAATCACAGGCACATTATTTTGCCATTGGATGCTTAAATGCTCGTTTTCTAAATCTGTTTCTAAAACGACCGCACTTGCGCCAGAAGAGATGGCTTGAGGAATAAATTGACTTGCATCAAAACGATGCCCTTTTACCGCCACAAATAAATCACCTTGGGTCACTTTGCGACTGTCTAACACCATCGCCTTCACATTAATGTCTGAAAGCACCGGAAGATCAAAAAGTGCGGTCAATTTTTTCATTGTTTTGCCTTTTCTTAATTCATTTTTTCAAATTTTTGATCGCTTAAGCGAACGGTACGTCTTGCTGTTTTTTCTGTTGGTTCAGCATCTGGTGCTATACCGTTAGCACGTAAGGTATAACCCATAATGCTAGAGAATACTGGTGCAGATACCGCACCACCATAGTACTGCCCTGCTTTCGGATCATTAATCAAAATAACTAATGCATAACGTGGATCGCTAATTGGTGCAATACCTGCTGTAAATGCCACATATTTATTAACATAGTGACCATTTTCAATTTTACGTGCTGTACCGGTTTTCACGCCGACCCGATAACCTTCAACCATCGCACGTTTATTTTTGATCGCGACTTTTTCTAACATGCCCACTACGTCTTTCGTGATTTTCTCAGAGAATACACGTTGACCAATGACTGGTGGATCAACTTTCGTGATAGAAAGCGGACGATAAATCCCGAAGCTACCTAAAGTTGCATAAGCGCGTGCAATTTGTAATGGTGTTGAAGTGATACCATAACCATAAGCTACCGTAGCTCGTTCGATATCTGCCCAACGCTTACGGTTTGCATTTAATACACCACGTTGCTCACCAATTAAGCCTAACTCTGTATCTTTACCTAAACCTGCATTTTGGTAAGTTTCCATTAATGCTGAAGGTGGCATACGTAACGCAAGACGACTCACACCACGGTTACTGGAATTAATTAAAATTTCATCTAATGTTTGTTGTGGACGAGGTGCTACGTCAACAATTTCTTTACCACTTACGGTAAATGAACCTGTATTAATCACTTCATCACGTCTCACTGCACCGCGTTGAAGTGCGGTCAACACAACAAAAGGTTTTACGGTTGAACCAGGTTCAAATGTATCAGTAATGGCACGGTTACGTTTTAACTCATCTTTTACATTGTTTAGATTATTCGGATTGTAAGAAGGCGCAGTTGCCATCGCTAATACTTCACCCGTACGCACATCTACTAACACCGCTGTACCTGATTCTGCTTTATTCTCAGTTACCGCTTTTTTGATTTCGCGATATACCATGGATTGCAATTTTTCATCGATACTTAAGGTGACATCTTGTGCATCGTATTTTTTCTCATCTGCAATATGCTCAATCACGTTACCACGTTTGTCTTTACGCACAACACGTGCACCGTCTTTACCCACTAACATTGAGTTGAAGCTTGCCTCAACCCCTTCAATCCCTTTACCATCAATGTTGGTAAAGCCGATTAATTGAGCTGCTTCTTCTACACGTGGATAAAAACGACGTGGTTCAGTTTCTAATGAAATACCTTTAATTTTGAGATCACGAATATAATTTGCCTTGCTCGCTTCTACTTGACGCGCTAAATATAAGAAGCCTGATTTTGCATTTTTCTCAATTTTTTTCACCAATTCAGCTGGCGTCATATTTAATTCATTTGCAAGTGCTTTAATGCGTTCTTTATCCTCTAATGCATTTTCTTTTAGCATTAAACGAGGTTCAGCCACGATTGCGCTCATCGGTACACTCACCGATAATAATTGGCCATTACGATCTAAAATTGACCCACGAACAGAAAGCACATCATCTTTACGTAATGAACGTTTGTCCGCTTCACCAGAAAGGATTTCAGAATTAACAGATTGCACATAAGCAGCACGAGCCACTAATGCACCTAAGCCTAAGAAAATAAAACTCGCTGCGATGAGATAACGACCACGAAGGAAGCATTTCTCAAACACCATTTTCGGTTTGTTGGGTTTTACTGACGCAGGTTGTGCCAATTTTCTAATTGTTTTCTTTGGCTTTCCTGGTTTCTTAGAGGAATTAAATCTAACCATTTTATTCAAAATCCCTATTCAAAAATAACCACTTCTTGTTCACTTTGAACTCGCTGCATTTTTAATGTACCGATTGCAATGGATTCAACTCTTGTATTATCACTTTCGGTTGCTTCTTGTAATTGCAAATTGCGATATTCGTTTTCAAGGGCTTGCTGTTGTAATACCAACTGCCCGTTTTCAGAAATTAAGCCTCGTGTTTGGTGGGTCATCCAAATCGTACCCATTGCAGAAGCTAAAATTAATAAAAGTAAGACGACAACTAATTTATTAGAAGAAAAAATATCTTCAACGAGAATATGTTGTAAAGGATAACGTTCGCTATTTTCTAACATCTTATTTCACCCTTTCCGCAATACGTAAAACCGCACTTCTTGAACGTGGATTTGCCGAAATTTCTGCCTCACTCGGCTGAATAGCTTTACCAATGATTTTTAACTTTTGATTACGTTGAATTTGATCTTCACGTAATGGTAAGCCTCTTGGAATATCCTCGCCTTTGCTTTGCTTACGCATGAAATGTTTTACCATTCTGTCTTCAAGTGAATGGAAGCTGATAATCGATAAACGCCCTTCAGGGGCTAACATATCTAATGCAGAATTTAATACACTTTCTAATTCATCTAATTCCGCATTAATATAAATTCGAATGGCTTGGAAGCTACGCGTCGCTGGATGCTTATGTTTATCTTTAAATGGTACAGCTTGAGCAATTAATTCAGCGAGCTGAGAAGTACGACTTAAACATTCTGTGCCATTTTTGACCGCACTTTTATTGAATTCTACGATGGCAGTAGCAATTCGTTTTGCAAAACGCTCTTCACCAAAGGTTTTTAACACCCAAGTTAAATCATCAACAGATACTTGTTTTAGCCACTCTGCCGCTGATAAACCTTGTGTGGTATCCATGCGCATATCTAACGGGCCATCTTTCATAAAACTGAAACCACGCTCTGCTTCATCAAGCTGTGGAGACGACACCCCTAAATCCAGCAAAATGCCGTCAATTTTACCAACTAAATCGAGTTTTTGACAGATGTCTGGAATGTGAGAAAAGCTATTATGTTCAATATGAAAACGAGGGTCTTGAATTTTTTCAGCTTCAGCAATCGCACGGGGATCGCGATCAATAGCAATTAAACGACCATTTTCAGAAAGCTGGGAGAGAATTAGACGAGAATGACCACCACGACCAAAGGTACCATCGATATAAATTCCGTTTTCTTTCAATGCCAAGCCATTCACCGCTTCGTGAAGCAAAACCGTGATATGTTCAGGTGCAGAAAAGGAATTTTGCATAGTCATAAGTAAAAAGTAAAAGTTAAATTAAAATCGATAAAGAGAAGATAGAGCGGTGCAAGCACCGCTTATCCTGCTAGTGCTGCTGTTCTATAATGACAGCATTTTTAGTTCTTCAGAAGCACCGAATTCAGCACTTGAGCCAATTTCGATATCTTCATCAATTTGTGCGTACCATTCAGTATCGCTCCAAATTTCAAATTTGTTCAACTGCCCTACCAACATTAAGCCTTTTTCTAATTTTGCGTGTTGACGTAATGGACCACTTAATAAGATACGACCTTGCGCATCCATTTCACATTCGGTGGCATAACCAAGCATAACACGTTGTAATCGGCGTTGATTTGGGTCAAAGTTGGAAAGTGAAAGTAGTTTTTGTTCGATTTTTTCCCATTCATCTAAAGGATAAAGCAATAAACAAGGCTGACGAATATCAACGGTACAAACCATTTGCCCCTGGTTCTTTTCCATGATTTCAGCACGATAACGCGTAGGAATCGCTACACGACCCTTCGCATCTAAATTTACCGCTGCTGCACCACGAAACATTTTTCTACCTTTAAACGTTTATTTTTAGAAAAATTAGCAGAATTCTCCACAAAATTCCACTTTTCACCACTTTGTGTAAGTTTATCGGTTGTAGCCTTAACTTGCAAGCAATTAAAACGTAAAGATTGGTAAATTTTGGTAATAAAATAAACAAAAAAACCGTTTGAGGTTTTCCTCAAACGGTTTTTCAATTTTTAACTCAATTTGACTAGTTATTTACATAAGCTTCTTCGTCACGTACACCTAATGGTTTAAGCTGTGTGAAGAATAATACTAAACAAAGTGCTGTTAAACCTAAGCCGATATAAACAGACAATTGATAGTCTAAACCGAAACCGATTTTGTTGTATACAAGGTAAGTGAAACATACAGTACTGATAAATACCGCAGGAATTGTACATACCCAGTGGAATTTATTATAACGGTATAAGTATGCGGCTGCAGTCCATAACATTACCATCGCTGTGGTTTGGTTCGCCCAAGTGAAGTAACGCCATAAGATAGAGAAATCCACTTTTGATACGATATAACCAAGCGTAAACAATGGAACAGCAATCATTAAACGTTTAGCTAAGGTTTTTTGTTCTAAGTTGAAGAATTCTGCAATAATAAGACGTGCTGCACGGAATGCTGTATCGCCTGATGTAATAGGAAGAACAACCACACCTAACACTGCAAAAATACCACCAACAAGACCTAAGAAGTGGATAGAAGAATCATAAACCACTTTAGAAGGTGACCCTGCTTTAATTGCAGCTAATAAGTCTGGTAAAGAATCATAGAAACTTAAACCAACCGCACACCATACTAAAGCTATTACACCTTCACCAATCATCGCACCGTAGAAAATGAAGCGGCCTTCTTTTTCATTTTGAGTACAGCGAGCCATTAACGGGCTTTGTGTCGCATGGAAACCGGATAATGCACCACAAGAGATGGTTAAGAACAAGAGTGGCCACAATGGTAAATCCCCACGGGTTTCAAAGTTTTGGAAGAATTTCTCAAAAGACATACCGTCCACAGAACGATAGAAAGAAATTGGGTCTGCTGAGCTAAGATCTGCACTGACTAAACCATATACCATACCTACAGACATAAAGAGTAATAATGCACCGAAGAATGGGTAGATACGACCGATGATTTTATCAACTGGAAGTAATGTCGCAAGAATATAGTAAATGAAGATAATCGCAGTCCAAACACTGATAACCGTCGCTTTATCCATACCCCAAACGGTAATACCACCCGCTTCAGCTGCTTGATGGATTTCTTCCGCATTGCTAATAGAAATGCTACTTGATGCAGCACCGAATACGTCCATTGTAATTGTACCCATTAATTGAGCAGGACTCGCAACGAATACCACGCCCACTAATAATAAAAGTACAACAGCTAAGATGTTAATAAATGCTTTAACCGGACGACCTAAGTATTTACCTGCAAGGTTTGGCATAGATGCCCCACCATTACGCACACTTAACATTCCGCAGAAATAATCGTGTACCGCACCAGCAAAGATACAACCCACTACGATCCAAAGCATAGCAACTGGTCCGTATAACGCACCAAGAATTGGACCAAAGATTGGACCTGTACCAGCAATGTTTAATAATTGAATTAACCAAATCTTAGTTTTAGACATTGGCATATAGTCAACGCCATCATTCATTGTATAAGCTGGCGTTTTACGGTTTGGATTGATCACAAAAATGCGCTCAATTACACGACTATAAAAGAAATAACCTGCAAGCAATAACGCCACGCAGAAGAAAAACCACAACATAAAAAATACTCCTCAGGAATAAATGAATACCGAAATTTAGTCATATACTAGACTTCGTCGGCGGTATTCTAAGTGAAAATCATCAAAATCAAAATTTTAATTTTTACATTGTTTCAATTTTGTGATCCATGTCACGTTTATCATTACGCTTTTTTCACTTACAATAAGCTCATGAATTCAAATAATTAAAAAAGGATCATTAATGGCTCTCACCCGCTGCCCTGAATGTCGTAAAAAAATCAGCGAATCTGCCCAATTTTGTCCAAATTGTGGGTTTTCTTTTAAAGAAGAAGATCTTGAAATTTACAAACAAAAACTTGAACAACGACGCCAACAAAATGCCGAAATTAATCGAAAAAGCACTAAACTTCACCTTATTTGGTTGGCTATTTTTACTATCGTTATCTTATTGGCAAGTTGGCTGACAGGAGAATAAAAAGTGCAGTCAAAAAACAATGAGAATTTTGACCGCACTTTAATTAGAACCCTATCCGCCTTGTCGTTGCAGAAAACGCTGGTTTCACTTCACATTCACCTTGTAATGCGCTCAACCAATCCTGCACTTTCTGAAAAGGAGAAAATTGGTGACGACGAGCCACTGCAGCAAAATCGCCTGGCGTCAGCAGATTAAGCAATTCAATCTGACTTAAATCCTCTTCCGATAACAACGGCAACCCTAAAATTTCCGCTTGTTGTTT
>ENA-OWLE01000187-OWLE01000187.1-metagenome-genome-assembly--contig:-NODE-187-length-12529-cov-3.693523_pt1 | contig 12529 bp, 10 predicted proteins | sample MGYA00245345_ERZ651094 | MGnify/ENA primary metagenome ERZ651094 (study PRJEB26857, sample SAMEA4031770) | metagenome | biome: human; feature: oral; material: saliva | place: Philippines | collected 2014... | reverse complement strand
TAGGTCACACAGAGCAAAGGAGAACACAGAGGTTTTATATAGTTGCAATCGTTAGACACAGAGGCACCGTTGGTGCGTGGAGGAACAGAGGATATTTGCGAGTTTTATTTATGTTTTTGTCTACTTCATTACAAAGCAGTGGTTTGCAAGATTTCTTAAAATGTTTATTACTAAAGCTATCAGCAACATGTACACTATGGCTCTGTCGCTCTTTGTGCCTTCGGCACCTCCGTGATATTGTCTGCTTCCACCTCCGTGTTCTCCTCCTCTCTGTGTGACCTTTTATATATAGTAGGCTTACTTTATCACTCCATATTTCGGAAGACCCAAACTTATTGGTATATCCATAATAACTGAATGCACTTTAATGCGCCCATGCTCAGTATTCAGAGAACAAAGTATTTCTCTAAAAATAATTTTGCTGTCACTACTGTCATCCAAAATCATCATATAACTTATTAGTTTACAGTGGTATTACATGAAATGTTAAAAGTGACAGCAACTTAAAATAAAAAAAATACTCTTGTAAGATGTGTAATATAATCTTTCTATTCGAGTATAAAAAACACATTTACATAATCTTACCTTTATGCTTTAACCCAAGCAAATAAAGTCAATTCCAAACGTTAGTCATGTTCTTTTCATCACATTTTACAATAATTTCTCCACTCTCTTTATGTTGTTTTGATTAATATTATTATCTTTGCAGTGATTATTTCGAAATAAATATCTCTGCTTATCCGAGAAAGATGAGTAGACAGTAAATTCTAATCGTATAAATGAAACAATTCAGACTGGTGGACAACATCGTCGGATGGCTTGCATTCTTTATTGCAGCTTTCGTCTACTGTTCCACAATTGAACCGACAGCCAGTTTCTGGGACTGTCCCGAATTCATTACAACAGGCTATAAACTGGAGATTGGACACCCTCCTGGGGCACCATTCTTTATGCTTACAGCCAATCTTTTCTCACATTTTGCAAGCGACCCAACAGAGGTAGCACGTATGGTTAACACCATGAGCGCATTGCTTTCTGCAACGTGTATCATGTTCCTGTTTTGGACCATTACCCACCTCTCACGTAGACTGATTGTGCGTGATGGTGAAGCTCCTTCACTTGCAAAAACTATCGCCATCGAAGGTGCAGGCCTTGTTGGTGCACTGATTTATACTTTCAGTGACACTTTCTGGTTCTCAGCAGTTGAGGGCGAGGTATATGCCTATTCATCAGCGTTTACAGCTGTTGTTTTCTGGCTTATATTGAAATGGGAAGATAATGCAGACAAACCTCATTCTGACCGTTGGTTGGTACTGATTACCTATATGACTGGTCTGTCAATTGGTGTGCACCTACTCAACCTTCTTTGTATTCCAGCCATTGCACTGGTTTACTATTATAAGAAGGTGCCAGATGCAAACTTGAAGGGTTCACTCTTTGCCTTACTCCTCTCTGTAGTCCTCGTTGCAGCCGTTCTGTATGGTGTTGTTCCAGGTATTATCACAGTAGGTGGTTGGTTTGAGTTATTCTTTACGAATACACTTGGCATGCCATTCAACACGGGTACCATTATTTATATTGCCTTACTCATTGCTTCCTTCATTTGGGGCATCTATGAGACATATCAGGATAAGAACCCACGCCGTCAGAATATAGCATTCTTGGCAGCACTGGGACTGATTGGTATTCCATTCTATGGCTATGGATGGACAGCATTCTTTACTGGACTTGTCGTACTTGCACTCGTTTACGTACTGCTTCAGTGGCAGCGTCCATTTAACAAAGATGGCAAGAAGCAGCGTGTTGCACTTGTTTCTTCACGCATAAAGAATACAGCTTTGCTTTGTATGCTGATGTTGTTTATCGGCTACTCTTCATATGCTGTAATCGTTATACGCTCAACAGCCAATCCACCAATGGATCAGAATTCACCAGAGGATATCTTTACTTTGGGTAGTTATCTGAGTCGTGACCAGTACGGTGACCGTCCATTACTCTACGGACAGGCATACTCAAGTCAACCTGCAGTTGCAGAAGACGGTATGCACTATAAGTTTGATGAGGGTGCTCCGGTTTATGAGCGTAAGGAGAAAACGTCTAAAGACGAGAAAGACTCTTACTTCATTGTCCGTCATAAAGCAACACAGGTTTTTGAACAGAATATGTTATTCCCACGTATGTACAACCCTGGTTCTGCTGGTCTATACGAACAGTGGATGGGTGGTATTACTGGACATGATGTTGATGGCGTAAAGATGCCTACACAATGGGAAAACTTAAAGTTCTTCCTTTCTTACCAGTGTAACTTCATGTACTGGCGTTACTTCATGTGGAACTTTGCAGGACGACAGAACGATATTCAAGGTAATGGTGAACCAGAACATGGTAACTGGATTACAGGTATATCATTCATTGACAATTCGCTTTATGGTGACCAAAACTTGTTACCAGATGAGTTGAAAGCAAACAAGGGACACAACGTCTTCTATTGTCTACCATTATTGCTCGGTTTAATCGGTCTTTTCTGGCAGGCATGGCGTGGAAAACGTGGTATACAACAGTTCTGGGTCGTATTCTTCTTGTTCTTTATGACTGGTCTTGCCATTGTTATCTACCTGAATCAGACACCAAGTCAGCCACGTGAACGTGACTATGCTTATGCTGCATCATTCTATGCATACGCTATCTGGTGTGGATTAGGAGTATTGGCACTCTACGACTGGGCACGTAAACTCAAGGTTGCACCAGTATTATCAGCCTCTGTCATCTCACTTGTTTGTCTGCTTGTTCCTATCCAGATGGCATCACAGACATGGGATGACCACGATCGTTCAGGTCGATATACTTGCCGTGATTTTGGTCAGAACTATCTTAATTCATTACAGCAGAAGGGTAATCCTATTATCTTTACGAATGGTGACAACGATACCTTCCCACTTTGGTATAACCAAGAGGTTGAGGGAGTGCGTACAGATACACGTGTTTGTAACCTTTCTTATCTGCAGACAGACTGGTACATCGATCAAATGCGCCGTCCAGCATACAAATCACCAAGTGTACCTATCTCATGGCCACGCCTTGATTATGTAAGTGGAACAAATGAGTATGTACAGATTCAACCAGAATTCAAGGAACAAATACGAGAGTTCTATAAGCAGGATCCTGTTTCAGCAAAGGCACAATTTGGTGACGACCCATTTGAATTAAAGAATATTCTCAAGTATTGGGTACGCTCAAAGAATGCTGACAGCCATGTTATCCCTACTGATACCATCTACATGACTATCGATAAGGAGGCTGTTCGTCGCAGTGGTATGATGCGTCCAGGTGATTCTATTCCAGATCGAATGGTTATCTCATTGGCAGGAAAACAAGCTTTATACAAGAATGACTTGATGATGCTTGAGATGATTGCTAACTGTAACTGGACACGTCCTCTCTATGTAGCTGTAACCGTTGGAGCTGAGAACTTTATGAACTTAGGTGAAAACTTCATTCAAGAAGGTCTCGTAAATCGTATTACTCCATTCTCTACAATGGACAATGCAAATTCTACTGGCATCAATATGCGTAACTTCGATACAGAGAAGACTTATGATGTCATGATGAATCGCTTCAAATGGGGTGGTCTTAGCAATCCAGGACTTTACATCGATGAAACTGTAGCTCGTATGTGCTATACACATCGTCGTGAGATGGCTGACCTTGCACTTCACCTCATTGCAAAGGGTGAGAAGGCTAAAGCGTTGAAAGTATTACAGAAGGCTGAGAAGGAAATACCAAGCTATAACGTGCCAATCAGCTACATGAGTGGTTCATCAGATATGGCGCGTGCATACGCATTACTTGGTCAGAAAGTAAAGGCACGCCAGATGTATGATGATTTGTGGAAGATTTCACTTCAGTATGTAAACTACTATTTGAGTCTTGATCCTCGTCTCTTCAATATGTCTCAGAGTTCATGTAAGATGAATTTCCAGATTATGATGAATCTTGTTAACGAGAATGAGCAAGCTGATCGTGAATGGGCAAACAAACATGCAGCCCAGCTTAACAATCTTTTTGTAAGATTCAAAAATAGAGGTGGTGCATTGATGTAGGATTACTATAATCCTATTAAAGAGATTCAAAACTAAAAGCCAGAATCTGGTTGTCCTTAAAGACAGCCAAACTCTGGCTTTTTGCTTTACACTATCCGCTCTTAGCCCTACACAAACAGGATCTTAGTCGAATAGACGATAATAATATTAAAGTACAAATTCTTTCTCAGTCATTGAGAAAAGAGTTTAGGGATGTATTGAATAATATGCTAATAGAACAACCTGCACGCTGGCTACGTATCTTTTATCCACACGCTCTTTGGCGTATGGACAAGAACGATCACTCCGTTTATCTCACATTTGATGATGGACCAATACCCGAAGCAACACCATTTATTCTCGACATACTTGACCAATTCAATGCAAAGGCAATGTTCTTCATGGTTGCTGACAATGTAAGAAAACATCCAGAAATCTATGAGGAAGTAATACGTCGTGGACATAAAGTGGGAAATCACACTTATCATCATCTTGGTTCTTTCAAACACTGGACACTAACCTATGCTGTAGATGTTACTAAGGCAGATGCACTTCTCAACACTCCTTATTTCCGTCCACCACACGGATGGTTACGCCATACAGTATATTGGTGGGTAAAACAAAATTATCGTGTTGTTATGTGGGACCTTGTAACACGTGATTATTCTAAATGGTTATCAGCTGCAGATGTTGTAAACAATGTAAAGCGATATGCTCGTAATGGGTCTATCATCACATTTCATGACTCTCTCAAAAGTATTGATAAGCTTCGTACAGCACTCCCTGAATCATTGCAATGGCTTAAAAACCAAGGTTATGAGTTTAAAGTCTTCCCTGATGACCCTGCCGAAACATTTTAATCACACATACCTCTATGGTATAAAAAATAAAAATATTGTGGTAGTAGTTTATGTTTCTCCTTTAACTATCATCTAATTACTTCCTTTCTTTCTATAAGGAAATTTAAACTCATTATATGTCATCAATAGATGCTTTAAGCCCTAACATAAATAAGGAAGATTCAATTGTCGTCCAATCATCAACAATAAAATCTTTAGCACACTCCATGGGATTCTTTGCTTGTGGTATAGCAAAGGCAGCACCTGTTGATGAAGCTGTAGCACAGAAATATCGTAAATGGCTGGAGAATGGTGAAGAGGCTTCAATGGCATATATGACAAATTACTTAGAGAAACGACTTGACCCACGACTTCTCGTTCCTGGTGTACGGAGTATCGTTTCACTTGCTCTCAACTATGCTCCAGCTCAACAGCTACCTAAAGGCGAGTATCAAATAGCAGCATATGCACTTGGTTTAGATTATCATGACCTAATGAAGCAAAAGATGAGGGAATTAGCGATAAAGATAACAGAACGGTGGCAACTCCCCAAACAAGAAGAAGGCGAAGAACCCTCAGTACGTTGCTTCTGTGATACTGCTCCTGTCCTTGAACGTTATTGGGCACAGAAGGCAGGACTTGGATGGGTAGGACGCAATCATCAGCTCATCATTCCTCATGCAGGTTCTATGTTCTTTTTGGGTGAGATCTTCTTACCTTTTGATGTTGATGTATACGATGAAGCGATGTCAAACCGATGTGGAAGTTGCCATCGTTGTATTGATGCCTGCCCTACTCGTGCAATCATCCCTGATGAAGATTTCCATGCCGAACGATGTCTTTCATATCAACTGATTGAAAATCGTGGAGAACTAACTGACGAAGCAAAAAGCCACATGGGTGATACGATATATGGCTGTGATCGATGCCAAACTGCATGCCCTTGGAATCGCTTTGCAACACCTAATACAGAACCAGCTCTCCAACCTAAGCCTGAGCTTCTCAGCATGAGCAAAGAGAAGTGGCACAATCTAACAGTTGAAGATTATCAACGGTTATTTAAAGGGTCTGCTGTTAAGCGAGTTAAATTCGAGGGGCTGAAAAGAAATATTATGGTAAAGGAAAAATAAGTAATTCCTTAGATATATGTAGTAACAAAGGCTCTCTAACAAGAGATATTACTATACTTCCTACAAGAATAAGTTTATTTTTAATTTGCTGTCACTTTTAACACTTCATGTATCTATACTGTAAGCCAAGGCATTAGATGACAACATTGAATGACAGAAGTAACAATAAAATTAGTTTTAAGAAAAAACACCTTGTTATCAGTACTCAGTTAAAGTGTATTGCTTATTTCAGAGCTATCAAAAGTTTAAGAAAAAGGATACGAAAACAATTAAGAATTTTGCAAAACTCACAAAAGAAGTGAGCAAGAGAGAATAAGCTACCATTATATCTACCACCAACGACTTTAATAGTAACATTTGTTCCCACTTTCTAACTTGGCATCAACTTTGTAGCATTTAATATAGAGAAATAAAACAAAATATTATAAATCAAATAAAGAAGATACAAACATGGCTAAAGTAGAAAAAGGAATTGTTTTCACTTCAAACAATGTGATTGATTATGCAGAAGGTGGCGTAGTAAGTAAAGAATTGGTACACAGCAATGCTGGTAGTGTTACTTTGTTCAGTTTCGATGCTGGCCAAGGACTTTCAGAGCATACCGCACCATTCGATGCTTTCATTCAGGTTGTTGATGGAAAAATGGAATTGACCGTTGAAAACATAAAGCACGTGATTAGTGCTGGCGAAAGTTTCATCATTCCAAGTGGTGCACCTCACTCTGTGAATGCACCTGAGCGATTCAAGATGATTATAACAATGATTAGAGGGTAGGGTTGATAGTTTACCAGTTAACGAGTTGACGAGTAAACAAGTTGCTTGATAGAATAGTTAATTAGTTGACGAGTTGACAAGTTAACGAGTAAACAAGTTGCTTGATAAGATATAGGCAGTAAGTTGACAAGTTACTTAATAATAAAATTTGTAAGAACCTTTTTAGTTGGTTAATAAAACGAGTTGGCAAGTTGAAATGATTAAAAGGGATTGAATCCTTCTTATCAAACAACTTGTCAACTCGTTTACCTGTCCACTCGTTAACTTATCAAATTGTCAACTATCTTCTACTTCACAATAGCTTGATAATCCTTTTCAAATGAACGAGGATGGCGACCTATTAAAACAGTATTCAATAAACAGTTAGCAACCAATTCTTCATTTGTAAGGTCAACCTTAGGTTCTTTCTTAACTTCCTTACCAAGAAGAACTTCCCACGGACCATTAAAGTCATGGTCATCTGCTCCATAAAACATCTCGTTAGTATCTGGATCTTCCATTAACTGATAACGAATCTGCTTCTTTGATGCAACAGGGTTAAGCGTTAACAATAAATTGTATGCATTACCAAACTGCACACGCAAATGGCGACCTTTAGGAAACATAAGTCCTATCTGTGGATAAATTTCATCAAACTCGTAAGCTTGGAATAACTCTTTTAGCTTCATAGATAATGTTGTAATATATTATCAATTAATACTTTCGACACACCATTGCAATGATGCAGACGAACCATTATAAATGCAAAGTTACATTATTTTTTTGATACACTTGCAAGTTAGAACATTAATTCGTATATTTGCAGCGTATCACTAACCAGGGGTTCATTTATAGAAAATGATTCCCCATAAACATTCAATACACATGAGAAGAGACCAAGAAATTTTTGACCTTATTGAGATGGAACACAAACGCCAGCTCAAAGGTATGGAGCTGATTGCATCAGAGAATTTCGTCAGTGACGAAGTTATGCAAGCCATGGGATCTTACCTAACAAACAAGTATGCTGAAGGTTACCCAGGCAAACGCTATTATGGTGGTTGTCAAGTGGTTGACCAAGTTGAAACACTTGCCATTGAGCGCGTAAAGCAACTCTTTGGTGCAGAATATGCCAATGTGCAGCCTCACTCTGGTGCGCAGGCTAACCAGGCTGTGTTGCTTGCCGTGCTGAAACCAGGCGACACATTCATGGGACTTGACCTTGACCAAGGCGGTCATCTCTCTCATGGTAGTGAGGTAAATACATCTGGTATCCTTTATAACCATGTTGGCTATACATTGAACCGTGAGACTGGTCGTGTTGACTATGACGAGATGGAGCGTCTCGCACGTGAGCACAAGCCAAAGCTTATCATCGGTGGTGGTTCTGCTTACAGCCGTGAGTGGGATTATAAGCGCATGCGCAAGATTGCTGACGAGGTAGGTGCTTTGTTAATGGTTGACATGGCTCATCCTGCTGGTCTTATTGCTGCAGGTCTGCTCGATAACCCTGTAAAGTATGCACATATTGTTACGACAACAACCCACAAGACACTCCGTGGTCCTCGTGGCGGTATTATCCTTATGGGTAAGGACTTCGATAATCCTTGGGGCTTAACAACCAAGAAAGGTGATTTGAAACCAATGTCTATGCTCTTCAATTCTGCTGTATTCCCAGGTAACCAGGGCGGTCCATTGGAACATGTTATTGCAGCTAAGGCTGTTGGCTTTGGTGAGAACCTCCTACCAAGCTGGAAGGAATATGCAACACAGGTGAAGAAGAATGCTTCTGTTCTTGCTCAAGCACTTGTTGAGAAAGGCTTCAGCATTGTTAGCGGTGGCACAGACAACCATTCTATGCTGCTCGACCTACGTCAGAAGTATCCAGACCTTACTGGTAAGGTTGCTGAGAATGCACTTGTTGCTGCTGACATCACAGCCAATAAGAATAAGGTGCCATACGATGAGCGTTCTGCGTTCCAGACCAGCGGTTTGCGACTTGGAACAGCTGCTATGACAACACGTGGCTGTAAGGAAGATATGATGTTACTCTGTGCTGACCTTATTGATGAGGTATTGTCAGACCCAGAGAACGAGCAGGTTATTAAGCGTGTACGTGAGAAAGTGAATGAGACGATGAAGGACTATCCTCTCTTCGCTTACTAAATACAAGATTTATAAAAGATATTATACAATAGAGGTGCACCAATCATTTGGTACACCTCTATTCGTAAAATTACCATATAACGAAATTAGCGTTTTCCAATACCCCACATTATCCATTAGCAATTTACAATATTCAATAAAACGGGTATAATATTCCCTAAATTCCCATCTTCAATCATTGTAGTATTGCTCAACACACATCGTGTTGATGCTCAGCACACATTGTGCTGTTGGTAAACACCAATGGTGCTAAGCGCTAAACACAATTCACGATATAAGCAACTTCCTACATACTAAACGGCTTATGTATTCTCAGAACAATACTAAAGTAATACATAAGCCGTTTTTATGAGTTCATTAATACAATCTAATTCAATGGAATGTAAACTAAACTAACATTCCCCTACTCTCCCGTATAGAACTTAATAAGTTTTGTAAGTCCTAAATTGCAAGCAGGACAGAATTCTGGATGCATATTTGTACGCATACGGCAGTCTGGGTATGCGCGATAAACTCCATGCTGAGAATAGCCTGCAGGTTCATAAACACCCACCTTCCACCTATCATAACGTGCATTAGGTTTATCAAGATCAGCTGGCTGAGGAGTTGGAACTGGTGTCTTCTTGTTAATAAGATTCTCCCATTTTCCATGGAAGTCAACTAAAGTTGTAAGGTTTGGCTCCCAAGGTTCTACATCAGTTGGATACATATTAATCTGCTCCTTTTCGTATGCATATTCATCACCCAAACCTGCAAAGGAATGTCCAAACTCATGTACAACAACTGGCTTGAAATAAGGATTACGCACCATTGAAAGGTTATAAGAGTTCAGAATACCACCACCGCCATACTTCTCTGTATTTACAAGTACGATGATATGCTCATAAGGTGTACCAGCCAACCAGTCATGTAAATCCTTTAGATGCAGCGTTGTCAAATAGCGATCACTATAGAATGTGTCAAAATGTGAATGAAGAGCCGTATTCTTCCAAATACCCTTTGATGGTTCAGACGTACCACTCTCCATAGATGGTGACTTAACAGCTACAACATTAAAGCGTTGACGCAGTGACTTAAATGGCTCATGTGCAAAAAGGGCTTCGTTAGCAGTGCGACAATCTTCTATAAAGTTTGCCATCTCCGCTTCTGTATATCCCTCTGCAACATAAGCAATGTGAATACAACGTGTCGTGTCTGCAGCCTTCTGCAATGTTTCGTAAGGTGTTACAGAACGTTCACCAATGTGACGAATGAGAATATCCTTTGGATTAACAGTATGACTCATAGATACTGTTACCTCACGACGGTTGTTCCTTAGTTCAACTGTTATATCTACAGAATCCTTTGGGAAAGGAACGAGAAAGACATTTTCAAATGCTTTACTAAAAGGTTTCTTTGCCTCATCATACGTCAACCATTCCTGAAAAAGTGTTGAGAATGAATTTCGATAAATAACCTTTTGTGTACGATGGTCACGAACAATAACTTGACCATTTCCTTCGACAGGCACCTCAGCCAATCGTTCATGCTTACCATACCATCGTGGTATGCGTGACAACTCGTCTACAGCAATGGCCTGATGCTTAGCATTACCTGAAAAAATGTAATCAAGACGAAGCGTTGCATCCTCAAAGTAATGATTAAAATCCTGTGCTGCGGCAGTTAGCGTGACAGCCAAGAACAAGAGCGTGATAATTTTTTTCATAAGGTTATAATGAATTAGGTTTCTACATTATGATCTATTACATCAATCATGAACAGGCATTTGTATAGCTTTACGCCTATTCTCAATTAGATAAATATCATACCATATATTATCGAATACAAAGTTATCAATAATAATGAAAAAGTCAAAACGAAATACCATAAATCACAACTGAAAAACACATAAATGATAAAACAATAAACAACAAAGAACCGTCTCAGCCAGAATAAAGTCTGCATTTAACCCAAATCGTTCATTAGCCACAAAATGTATAGTTCTTATTACTATGGTATGTTACCTAATAAGCAATTTGGCTTTAAAAATTAATAATATAATTTACTATCCTTATAACCTAAATATATATCGCTTAACTACAAAACTAATAACAAAAACATAAATCAAAAATTTGGCTGTTTGTTTTTTTTAATGTACCTTTGCAACGCAATACCGCCGATATGGCTCAGTTGGTAGAGCAACGCATTCGTAATGCGTAGGTCCCCGGTTCGAGTCCGGGTATCGGCTCCATTTGCGGAATTAGCACATCGGTAGTGCACGGGCTTCCCAAGCCTGGGAGGCGGGTTCGATTCCCGTATTCCGCTCACCGATTATTAGATATAAAAATAAGGACAGCTTTCTTAAGTTGTCCTTATTTATTATTATAAGATTCAAAAGCAGCTAAACAGTGATTTTTGGTTAAAACATGCTGCTTCCATTAGACACTACTACTAATCCCAACCTTTAATTTCTACAATATTATAATCAACATATTTCTTATCAACGACGATAATGAAAAATGGTTGTGTAAAGTAGGTTTGTGCCTTTCCTTGTTCTAACTTGTATTGCAATTCAAGACGCTTCTTCTTTAAAGTCAATGAAAGAGGTGCCAAGTCTGTCTTCCGATTTGTTTGCGGGAGAATATAAGCAATTGCAAAGTTCTTATTAAAATCAATCTTGGTTGGTTCACCGCCCTTACCCATAAAAGCTGCCTCACCAAACTCTTTTACAAGAGTCTCCTGTGAGGTAATCTTCTTTATTATCGGTTTGGTCTCATTACCAATATGAAAATAATTACGAGCTTCTGTATAACTTACAATATTAGATTTCTCTATCCCCATTTTAGAAGTGCCACATGAAGATAACAACAACATTGTAGCTGCAAAAGCAAGCAAAAGTTTCTTCATCATAATATAATTACTATCAAATATTTTTATAAACACTATACTTCTCTAAGTGAATATGAAAGAGTCACTTAAGTAGTTTTTACATCAATTGTGACTGACATTTTACCAATAATATCTGTCAGCAAAGACAAAAGTAATTAAATTATGTCATATTATCACTTTTAAGCAATTAAAATTAGTTAATTTAACACATGGCACATCTTTTGCTTGTATAAGATTGTGCAAAGAATGATTCAATGCACGAATTTATTAACAAAATAGAATAAAATATGGCACATGGACATGATGTACTCCATATGATGGAGGGTAATAGTTATGAAACAAAAGAAGATTTAGTAAAGGCAATTATAGAGCACTTCGGTGAAGAGGAGCGTTTTCATACTTGTTCTGTAGACGGAATGAACGCTGAGGAATTAGTAGATTTCTTGACAGAACGTGGTAAGTTTATGCCTGCTAAAGGGGGATTCACTGTTGATACAACTAAGATTTGTAATCACTAAGACAGTGAAAAATTGAGGTAAAAAATATAATAAACTTTAGAGTTGAATCTAAAAACATTTGATTATGATTAAAATATATGGAATGAATACTTGTCCAGACTGTATTGCAGTTGACAAGCATGTAGAAGGTGACAACCGTTACGAAGTAATAGAAATTGGTTCACATATTAAGTATT
>ENA-OWLE01000186-OWLE01000186.1-metagenome-genome-assembly--contig:-NODE-186-length-12563-cov-4.249680_pt1 | contig 12563 bp, 6 predicted proteins | sample MGYA00245345_ERZ651094 | MGnify/ENA primary metagenome ERZ651094 (study PRJEB26857, sample SAMEA4031770) | metagenome | biome: human; feature: oral; material: saliva | place: Philippines | collected 2014 | study... | reverse complement strand
CGTCTAAATAATGAGGCCTTTCCAGAGGAAGAGCGAATTCCCTTAAGTGACTTTTTACAATTGGATGGCCGTGATGATTATCATTTTTTTGCCTTTTACGATGAGGATGATTTTGTTGGCTTTGCTTCAGTTCTCTACAACTCTAAAGTTTTTTATGTCAGTTTCTTTGCCATTGTCCCTCAAATGCGGAGTCATGGCTATGGAAGTGAGATTATTGATAAACTGGTAGAGTTTTATGGTCCATCTCGTTCTATGGTTTTAGAAGTTGAGCGTTTGGATGAACCCAATGACAATCCAGAGCAACGTGCGTCGCGTTGGGATTTCTATAAGCGTAATGGTTTCAAGACCTCCAATGCTTTCTTGGAGTATGAGGGTTTGAGTTTTGAGATTCTCTATCGAGGAGATCACTTTGACGAAGAAGCCTATAGAGAGATATTCCATAAGCTTCAGGAAAATGCTTATTTTGACTTCAGTATTAAACATCGTCGCTTGAGTGATTTATAAAAAATTGAGTTAAACAGGTACTAATTGGCCTGTTTTTCATTTATTTTCAGGCTTCACCAATCGTTTTCAGAATATTTTGTCCTCCTATGCTATAATGGAAATACTATGAAGAAAGTAATTTTACAGTATCTGGCAAGTGCCCTGGCTGTAATCCTCATATTTGGTCTTGTGGTTTTTGACCGGCATCGAAACCAATACTTGGTCAAAAAGGTCAATGATCCCGAGATTTCCTATATTTATCAGGATTCTCTTGAAAATCTGGACAAACTGGCTCTTAGTCGAGCTGGGGTCATTCAATCCTATCAACTTGATCCCCTGTCAGTTAGGAAGGAAGACGGGAAGATTCGTCTGGCTCTCCACGTCAATCATTCCTATGATATGCAGGTAAATCTTGTCCTTAAGGCTGATATTTATGGTGATTTATCTGTGGTTGAAGCGACTCCGTCAAAGGCATTAAAACTGGCTTTGGAGGATGAGTCTTATCAGAAACGGTTGACCTTAATTTCGCAAAAGGCAGATGCTATTATAAGTCGTGATCATTGGGATCAAGGCATTAAACCGGCCTATGTGGCTCAGGTCAGAAGTAAGATGAAGAAGACTTCTTTGAACCAGTTGGATAAGGTTCTGCAAGAAATCAACCAAGAAAGTAAGGAAGTGGGCTCTGATACCTATACGGCCTTTTTCCAAGCTTCTAAGCTACCTAATCGTGACAAGCTCAATTTGGTTATGGAGCACATGCAGGTTTATGTAGATAAGTATCAGTTCCTTCAATTAGGGAAGTCAGGTTATAAATTTTCCAAGAAACTTGAGCCAACTAGTCCATTTTACAGTTACTTCCGCGAGGCTATTATGGAGACTTATCAGACGGATTTAGGACTGGGTGAGGATGAGTTAGGCATCAAGCTCCACCTTTTTAGGTCTTGGATTGATAAACAGTCTATGGATTACATTAGGACCAATTACAAGGGCAAGACAGACTTGGATAAACTTCTATCCTATAGTAAGGACAAGAAGATTAAGTTGGATTATACTACGGGTGCTTCTTACCATAACCGAAGTTTGGGTGATTTCACCTATCCGCAAAATATGAAAATCCAACTACCTCAGACCAGTGTCATGGGGCCTTATGGTGTTAGTAACTCCCGGTTTATTGAATTCATTGTCAATATGGATACAGGACAATTTGTTTCTGAGTGGAATGTTTACAAGACCAAAAAAGACGGTAGCATCGACTCTAATCCTAAGCACTATAAGATTGAGGATGGCGCTGACATTGCCGATACGAATTCAGCTAATTACGGCTTCTCTAAGGGATTGAATGCTGACTTACCAGCCTATCTCAATAATAGCCATACCTATCTTGATGTTCGTCACCCTGCTGATAATGCCATTAGACGTAAAATGGTTAGAAAGTGGAAGAATGCTAAGAATGTCTTAAATGGTGGGCGCTATGCCGATATTGTTAAAAAAGGAGGCTTGAAAGATCTTGAAACATGGAGACAAGTTAAGGCAGAAGACCGGCTCCAGGTCTACAATGCTTACCTTGATTATATTCGTTCTAATCTTGTGCTCAATGGGTTTGACAGCTTTTACCAAGAAACCTACAATCCCCAAGGTGGAGACAAAAAAGACTGAGACTCTAGATAGTGTTCTCATCGCTAAAAATTTCTATCGTGTAAGGGATGCCTATGCTATAAAGCTTTATGGGCAGGATGAGGGAATGTCATTTGATGTGGCTGGCCAGAGACTTTTTGGGTCAAATATTGCCATAAAGGATGGTATCTTATATGGCTCTGGGCTTGGTGACTTGACTATTGAAGCTTATTTTCAAGGAGAGTTGTCCTACCTTTTAGAGGCCACTCAAAAGCTACCTGTGGATAAAGATCGTATTAAGTCCAACCATTATAGTCAGGACATTACTCTTGAGAAGGTTTGGTCTAGTCTGGAAGGGCAGGACTCCTCCAACAGTATCATCACTCAGTTTCAGGACAAGGACTTGCTTAAGTTGCGCATAAGCTACAACAAGGATTTTCTTCCTACCAAAATTCAAGGTTTTTACAATAGCCAAACGTTTAATGGTTGGCGGGACCTATTTTATATAGATTATCCATATAAAGATCAGGAAGCCTTCAATCAGGCTCAAGATGCCTATATAAAGCATATCCAGTACATGGAAGCTCATCCTGAGGAAGAAGCAGGAGAGTATGGCTAATAGAGTAAAAGCACCTTTATCATATCATATGATAAAGGCGCTTTTAGATTTCTAAAATGACAGCTATTCATTTCGACTAGCCACTATTTCTGGAAAAAGCTTATCTAGGATTTTTGGAGTGATAGCTTGTCCAGGACCTTCAGCACAGTAGGTGTGCATATACATAGAAGGGTTAAAGTTAAGCTCAATGCAGGTGCAATGAGGATTTTCCTTGCTGGCAATTTGGGTTTCATCTGGAATTATGAGGTCAACCCCACAAGCCCAGGCGCCCATGCTAGTTGCCATGGCTGCGGCTAATTCTTGGTAAGAGGAATGCATGGTTTCAGTGACATCAATAGAGTCGCCACCTGTAGAGATGTTGGAGTTACGACGCAGATTGACCTTTTTCCCTTCTGGGAGAATATCATCAGGTGTATAACCTTGCTGAGTCAACATCAGTTGTTCGATGTCTCCTAGTTCAATGATTTCAAGCGGTGACCGGTGATCACGACCTCGCAATGGGTTGGCGTTTTTCTGAGCGACTAATTCACGAATGGTGTGTTTGCCATCGCCGACAACATTGGCAGCGACACGAAGGAGGACAGCCTCACAACGTCCATCCAAGATGAAGAAACGGTATTCGGTTCCTGGGATAAATTCTTCAACAAGGACAGCGGTATCTTCTGCGAAGGCAATTTCAAGAGCTTTTTTATAGTTGTCAAGACTGGCAGGTTCTTGGAAAATGGAAATTCCCAAACCAAAGTTGGTTGACTTGGGTTTGACAACAATTTGCTTGTCCTTGATAAGAGGGTAGTAGGCAAGCCCTTGCTCAAGACTGGTAAATTCGTCTCCAGTAGGAACTGGGAAGCCAGCATCGGCTAAGATTTTCTTGGTTACGGTCTTATTAGCCATAGCAAGGGGGACCACGTAGTTGTCTTTTGAGGTCATATTACCGTTTTTAACGTATTCAACATGGTCTTGGTGCCAGAGTTTTAGGAATTGATCCTGCTCATCCAATATGTCAAAGTGAATCCCCTTTTGGATGGCATCAAAGAGCAACATCTGAGTGGAGAGTTCCATCTCTTCATAGCCCTTGAGAGCATAGTGGGCAGTCCAGTCATAATCATGATAAGCAAGAGCCTTGTTTAAAGCAAATTCGGCTAGAGATTTGTCCTTAATATGAGGAAGGAGTTGGGCAGCTAGCGTCTTGTTCGGATCTGCAAAGGCTACCTTAACTTGCTTAACCAAATCTTGATGATAGTCACCAAGTCCAAAGTGTTGAACCAATTGGTCTAGGGCAGTCACAATGTCCTGAGTTTCAGCCTCCGAAGGTAGAGGATCTAGAGGATGAGAGAGGGCAATCTTTTCATTTAGCGCGTGACCTTGGGCAAGGGCTTGGTCAACATTTTCAGGGCTATCAAGCCAAAGGAAGGCTAAAATGAGTAAATGCACAGTGTCCATAGTAGTCTGACTAATACCGATACGCTCAAAAGGGTTAAGATCGAAATTACGGAACTCTAGGTAGGTGATTCCCTTGTCAAGGAAGGAACGATTAACCTTTTGTCCACGGAAACGAACAGCTGAGTAAAATTCTTTCTCTGCAATCAAATCTCCTTGTTCGATATAGGTTTCAATGGCTGAGACATAATCTTCTAGACTTGCAAAGGATACTTGAATCTCTTCCTTATTGACATAGCCGTGGTCACTGTTACGGAAGGAACGCACAGGTTCTGGAACTTCCTGGTCAAAGAAACCTTGTTCGGCGATGGGTGCGGCCCCAAAGAGATAGGTAATCACCCAACGGTAGCGCAAGTAGTTCTGAGCCAGCTTAAGATAGAGGGCGTTTTTGAAGGCAATCATATCGGTCTGATCACTTTCTTGGAACAAGGCCTCAACTAAATCTTTACCCAGTTCCATATTATAGTGGATACCTGAGATAGCTTGTAATTTAGTTCCGTATTTTTCAGCCAAATAGTTACGATAATGGCGTTCAAACTCATTTTCCAGTTGGGCAACTTGAATCTCCTCTGCCTTTAGACGAGGAGGCATGGACAAGGGCCAGAGGAGCTCGTCTGTAGCAATAGAGCGGCCAGCTACATCGGTAATAGCTCCCAGAAGACGACGAGCCTCAGTAGTAGATTTGGCAACTGGTGTGATGAGTTCCATCTGAAACTCACAAAAATCAGTCTGAATATAGGGGTGGAAACTACGAGCTCCCAGACAGGATGGGTGAGGCGTATGCGCCAGCTGTCCTTGCCTATCGACACGCAGACTCTCACGCTCGATTCCAAAGTTCGCTTGGAGAATGGGGCTGGTAGACTCCAGCTTTTGAAGCAGTTGGTTTATAGTCATAGAATCACCTTTTTATCTAATGTTAGTGATAGTCTATTATAAATAGGAGAAGAAAACAAATTTCTGCTACGTTTAAGAGGAATTTCCGAATGTTTTAGATAAGAATTCTTGAAACCAGCTACTTTTTAGCTCTATTTTATGTAAAAACTGTAAAATACTCACCGATTTTATGTAAAATGTTATTTCTCTTGCAATTTAACTCAAATTAACCTATACTATAACTAACATCTATATTAGAACGAAGTCTCCCTAGGGCCCGACCCTCAGGGGCTTTTATATGCCCTCAAAAGCCTTATAAACGTTATTTTTATAGAGAAAAGTGAGCGTTTAGACGGACAAATGACAGTTCGCTCTGCTCAACAGCCATGCTTTCTCAGTGATGACTTGGAGAACTCGCCATATCTATCGCTTCATGAAACACGCTCTACACAGAGCAGGCGATATTTTTCGCCATGGCAGTAGTTATAGAAGTCAAAGGTCCTCTAGAACTCGGAAGTTTTGAGAATTTGGCTCAAAACTTAGCTATGAGATTCCGAAGGAAGCTGCTAGCGTCCGTCATCACATAAGAAAGCATCAAAAAATAAAGAATAAAAAACGGAGGTAATTATGTTTCAAACCCTGATCGCCCAGATAAAGGAATACAAGAAACCCTCAATTCTAGCATCCCTCTTTATGACGCTAGAAGTCATGTTTGAGATTTCCATTCCCTTTGTCATGGCTAATCTATTGGACAAAGGTGTCCAGCAATCCAACATGTCTAACATCTGGTTCTATGGTGGCCTCATGTTAGTCTGTGCCTTTCTATCCTTATTCTGCGGTATGCAGTCGGCTCGCTATGCGGCCTTTGCCTCTGCTGGATTTGCCAAGAATCTACGTCAGGCCATTTTTAAGAAGGTTCAAAGTTTCTCTTTTGAAAATATTGATAAATTCTCAGCTGGTGGTCTGGTAACGCGTATGATGACTGATGTTACAAACGTTCAGAACTCTTATCAAATGATTATCCGCATCTGTGTGCGTGCACCACTTAACTTGATTTTTGCTATTGCAGCAAGTTTTCTGATTAATGGTGAAATGGCTTGGATTTTTGTTGGTGTAACGGTCTTCCTTGGTGTGGTTTTGGCCATTATTACCAAAATCGTATATCCTCTCTTTACTCAAGTGTTTGAGGCTTATGATAACCTCAACAATGGTATCAAGGAAAATATTACCAACATGCGTGTGGTTAAGTCCTACGTTAAGGAGCAGGAAGAAACGGATAAGTTCAAAAAGGCCTCACGTCGTATTTACAAGATGTTTATGCGTGCCATTCGTGTGGTTATCATGTCTAATCCAGCCATGATGTTGTCTATGTACGCGTCCTTCCTCATGATTTCCTGGTTTGGTGCCCACCTTATCGTTGGTGGTAGCTTAACGACAGGGGAATTGACTTCCATGTTTAGTTACACCATGACCATCCTCATGTCACTCATGATGTTCATGATGATCTTTGTCATGTTGTCTATTTCTACAGCTTCTGTGGAACGTATTAATGAAGTTCTTAGTACTGAAGCCACCATAGTTTCACCTGAAAATGGTTTGACAGAAGTCGCAGATGGTTCAATCAGCTTTGATCATGTGGACTTCTCGTATACGGATGAAAATGGCGACAAGACCCATGTCCTCAAAGATATTACGCTTGATATTAAGTCTGGTGAGGTTATCGGTATTCTTGGTGGAACGGGTTCAGGGAAATCTAGTTTGGTTCAGCTGATTCCTCGTCTTTATGATGTGGAAGCTGGTCAAGTGAAGGTTGCTGGCCAAAATGTTAAGGACTACGATTTGGATAGCTTGCGTAAGCAAGTTGCTATGGTGCTTCAAACCAATGTGCTTTTCTCAGGTACCATTAAGGAAAATATGCGTTGGGGGAATAAACAAGCAACAGATGAAGAAATCATTGAAGCTTGTAAAATTGCCCAAGCTGATGAATTTATCCAAGAGTTTAAGGATGGCTATGACACCAAGATTGAACGTGGTGGGGCCAATGTCTCAGGGGGACAACGTCAACGTCTTTGTATCGCACGTGCCCTTCTCATGAATCCGAAAATTTTGATTCTGGATGATTCGACATCGGCAGTTGATACCAAGACAGATAGTTTGATTCGTCAAGGTTTCGCTTCAAGTCTTAAGGACACGACTAAAATCATCATCGGTCAACGTATTTCATCTATCCAAGATGCAGACCGTATCATCGTCATGAATGATGGCCGTATCGATGCTATTGGTACTCATGACGAATTGGTAGCTAATAATGCCATCTATCGTGACGTTTACAAGATGCAAACACAAGGGAAAGGAGTAGCAGATGCAGAATAAGAAAAAAGCTAATTGGGGCTCACTAGCACGTCTTCTACGCTTTTTGTGGCAAGACTACAAACTTTCACTTAGTATCGCCTTTATCCTTATTGTTGTTGCTTCTTTGGCAACGGTCAATTTGACGGCTTCTATTCAGTCCTTGGTTGACGTTTACGTTCAACCCATGCTCAAATCTGGTAGCCATGACTTTGGACCACTGTTACGTTTCTTGACTTCAGTGGCTGTCTTCTGTCTTATCGGTGTGATTGCCAACTATGTGTCATCACTCCTCATGGCGACGATTTCGCAAGATTCTCTGCGTTCCCTTCGTAATCAGCTCTTTGCTCGCATGCAAAAGCTTCCGGTGCGCTACTTTGACACTCACCAACATGGGGATATCATGTCGATTTATACCAACGACATCGATGCCCTCCGTCAGGCTGTCGAGCAATCTATTCCACAGTTGCTACAAACGACCATTACCATTATCGGTGTGACTGTGACCATGCTTACGGTTAGTCCACTCCTCTTTATTGTGGTTCTAATCATGGTAGGCATCATGTTTTTGGTCATCAAAAATGTATCAGCGAAATCAGGTCGCTACTTTGGTGAACAACAAAAGAACCTAGGGATTGAGAATGGTTTTATCGAAGAAATGATGTCAGGTCAAAAGGTAGTCAAGGCTTTTGTTCATGAAGAAGAAAGCATGGCTGACTTTGATAAGATTAACGAACAGCTCTTCGAATCATCATACTTGGCCAATCGCTATGCCAATGTTCTCATGCCCATTCTTGGGAACTTAGGAAATGTTTCCTTTGTTTTGACTGCCTTGGTTGGTGGGGTATTTGCTCTAAATGGTGTCGGTAGCTTGACTATCGGTGGTCTCATGGCCTTCCTACAATTGAACCGTTCCTTTAATGGTCCTATTACTCAGGTCTCTCAACAACTTAACTTTGTCCTTATGGCCCTTGCTGGTGCCGACCGTATCTTCGACCTTTTGGATGAACCAGAAGAAGTTGACCAAGGTAAGGTCACTTTGGTCAACTACGAATTGGTAGATGGTCAAATGGTTGTGACAGACAAGAAAACCAATCTTTGGGCTTGGAAACACCCACGTCCAAATGGCGACTATGAATTGGTCGAGTTGGTCGGAAATGTAGTTTTCCAAGATGTTGATTTCTCTTACGATGGTAAGAAACAAATCCTTCATGACGTTAATCTCTATGCAGATAAGGGGCAAAAGGTTGCCTTTGTTGGTGCGACGGGTGCAGGTAAGACGACGATTACCAACTTGATTAATCGTTTCTACGACATCCAATCTGGTGTGATTACTTATGATGGTATCGATGTGAAGCTGATTGAAAAAGATTCTCTTCGTCGATCACTTGGTATCGTACTTCAAGATACGCATCTTTTCACAGGGACTATCGCTGAAAATATTGCCTACGGCCGTGCGGATGCGACTCGCGAGGAAATTCTTGAAGCTGCTCGTATTGCTAACGTAGATTCCTTTGTGCAACATCTGGACAATGGTTACGACACTGTTCTTACAGATGATGGTGCAGGCTTGTCTAATGGACAACGTCAGCTGATTGCTATTGCGCGTGCTGCCCTTGCTAATGCACCGGTCCTCATCCTTGATGAAGCGACATCCTCTATTGACTCTCGTACTGAAAAAATGGTACAAGAGGGGATGGACCGACTTATGGAAGGACGTACGGTCTTCGTTATCGCCCACCGTCTTTCAACCATCGTTAACTCTGACGTTATCATGGTTATGGATCATGGACGTATCATTGAACGTGGTGACCATAACAGCCTTATGGAACAAGGTGGTACCTACTACCGACTCTATACTGGTGGTCTTGAAATTGATTAACATTAAAAGAACTCAGGTTTTGCCTGAGTTCTTTTACATATGAAGAAAAGGTTTCTTTTGAGACTTTTCTTGTAAAAATGATAGATTTGATTTCTTAAATCTCAACCTCTTCTAAACCGTGTGCGTCCAGGCGATATATTTTTTGACAAACTTGCCTGAGGTAGTTGACATCATGTGATACTGTAAGAATTGCCCCTGGATAGTTCTCGAAGAGCTGTCGGACTTGGGGTTGTGAGGTGGGTGAAAAATTTCTGGTTGGTTCATCTAAGATCAAGAGCTGAGGGCTTTCTAAGACTATGTGAAGTAGGAGTAGTTTTCCTTTTTGCCCTCCAGATAGGTCAGCAATTGCATGGTTCATTTCATCATGACTGAAGTTGAGGTTGGCCAGATGGGAACTTATGATTTCTTTCTCAGTTTTGTCGCCAGTCTTACATAAAAACGTTATCGGTGACAAATCATTTTGCAAGATAAGATCGTAATGTTGGGGCATGTAGCCAATAGTCAGGTCTGTTTTTCTCCTAAGTTCTTGGTAGAGATAGTGTAAGAGAGTGGATTTACCGCAACCGTTATCTCCAATAATACCAACTTTTTCTTGTCCTTTCAAAGAAAATTTTAGATGTTCAATGGTTAGGTGAGGAGCGATGTTTAGCTGTTTTTCATCCAGATTCAGAAGATATTTTCCCTGAGGTAGAGGATCGATATGAGAGAAGAAAAGATCGATGCTGTCTTCTTTTTCAGGCATCTGTGTCATGTCTTGGGCAAGGCGGTCGTAGCGTTTTTCTTGTGAGAGGATTGCTTTCATCTTTTTAGCAACCAAGCGTCCTTGCGTGCTATCATGCGTATTGCGTAGGGTGGTTTGGACATTTTGTTTGATACGGCAATGCTTGGCCATGGCTTTGTCATAGGCTTTTTTCTCGGTCTTCGCTTGCTGCATCTGTTGCTGGAAAGCATCGGAGCGTTGTTGACTATAGTTATCATAGTCAAGATGTTCCACACTGGTTCTGGCCTGTCGACGACGTTTAAGGAGTTCCAGATGGATAATGGTATCAGCTGTCTGGCTGAGCAAATCCTCGTCGTGAGAGATGTAAATTATCGTTTTATCAGAATGTTTGATAAAGTCTTTTAACCAAGTAATGGTAGTTAAATCCATATCGTTTGAGGGCTCATCAAGAAAAATGATGTCGTGGGGTTGAGCTAATTCTCGGATGAGTTGAATTTTGAGTTTCTCACCACCAGACAGAGTGGAGATAAGCTGATTGCTAGCAAAACGCTCACTATCAAAATGGAGTTCATCAGCCAAACGATAGAGGCTGGCGTAGTCTAAGTCATAACTGTCCGCAAAAAAGTAGTCGTTAAGGGTTAGGGTTTGCAAGTTTTCCGAAATTTGCTGGGGAATATAGACCTGAGGGCTATCTGGTTTAGTAATAGTTCCCTCGTAAGACAGGTGGTCAAAATGTGCATTAGAATTGACAAGAAGGGCAAGGAGACTTGACTTTCCATTACCTTCCTCCCCAATGATGGCGACTTTTTCGCCTGTAGCTATATTTACATTTAGATCATGGACTAGTTCACGCAAATCTTTGGTATGCGTAATGGTTAGGTGTTGAATCTGTATCATAGGACCTCCTAGGTCTAAGTGCTTGTTGATAATGTTTCATGGGCAGTACAGTTTTCACTTCAAACAATATCAAAGATCAAAAAACAGTCCTACCTTATAAGATAGAACCGTTTTGAGTCTAGCTAAAAAGCCATCTAGGAGATAGTGATGGTATGAATGCAAAAAAAGCAGATACCACCAATAAGTTTTCCATAGAAAAGAGCGCAAAAAAGACATGAAAACAATCTATCAAATAAAGCAGGTTTATTGTGAATAGACTTAGTTGTTCATGTCTCCATTTACCTCCGAATCTTACTTGTCTTGATTGTACGCTGTCTGATTGATTTTGTCAAATGAAAATAAAAATCTGGCTGACTTGTACTTCCAACGAATCTTATTAAAATTAGCTCTCTATGCTCTACTAGAAGTCATATTGTAAATGGAGATAACTTAGGTTGGCTCTAGAGGGAGAATATGCGTATGAGTTAGCGATTCGCTCATACTCGCCGACTCACTAAGAAGGTAAAGTAAAGTCCTACCAGGGATTACAGACTTGGAATGACAATCATTTCAGAAAAATAGGGAGAGCTAATTCTAAAACTAAAAAGATTTTTGACCCAAGTATTTGAGACTTAGGCCTCTAGTGTTTTTGAAATGGTAATAGATAACATTTGTTGTGAAAGGTGATTATTAAATTGTATATCAATGGTTATCCAGTCTGATACAAAATCGAATAATTTGTAACAAGAAGGCGAAAATTAGAATAAAAATGAGAAAATCAGCCAATAAAATGAGTCGAACACTCTCATAACTCTAACATCTTACTTGAATAAAATGAGAAAGTTAGGATTGGAAGGGAAATGAAATATAAATCTGAAAGCGGTGTAAAGTAAATAAAATCAATCATTTTACACTTGTAAAGATAAAAATCAGCAAAAGTTATTAAACGAATTGTCAGATAACTTGATTTTTTTAAAAAAATATGGATTAATCACTTGACCATAAATTGTCAGAATGTTAGAATGTATTTGTATCATGAGTACACGTATAGGATTTTTGTATACTCGTGACCTATAACTAACTATTTCATACAGAGGGAGACTTGAAATGAAAGACATTTTCAACAGACGCCAACGCTTTTCATTGCGTAAATATTCGTTTGGTGTCGCTTCAGTCTTGCTAGGAACGGCACTCTTTGCTGCTCATACTGCACAGGCTGATGAAGTCGAAGCACCTGATGCTTCTTCATCAAATCCTGGTTCATCAGTTGAGGGCGAGAGTTCTTCAGACCTGGTTGAGACGTCAACAGCATCAACAGCTCAAGCAGATCCTACTGCAGCTGTATCTTCAACTGAGGCAACTACGTCAACATTTAACTTGACGCCAGAAACTTCAACAACAGATAAGGCTGTCGCAGAGACAACTGACAAACAAGCTACAGAGACTGCTGCTTCTGAAGCTGCTAAACCAGCTTCAGAAACAGCAAAATCAACTGAAAAGGCTACTTCAGAAGCAGCATCAACAGCTTCAGCAGCTTCGACAACTGCAGCAAGCAATAAGGTTGAAACAACAGCTTCAACTACAGCAGCGTCAAGCGCTTCAACTGCAGCTGCAGGAACAACTGCACCAGCAGCTGAAAACACAGAAGCAGCTGAAACTGCGGCGGCAACTACAAGTCTTAACACACGTGGTTCTGCACGTTTTTATTC
>ENA-OWLE01000181-OWLE01000181.1-metagenome-genome-assembly--contig:-NODE-181-length-12747-cov-14.683029_pt1 | contig 12747 bp, 6 predicted proteins | sample MGYA00245345_ERZ651094 | MGnify/ENA primary metagenome ERZ651094 (study PRJEB26857, sample SAMEA4031770) | metagenome | biome: human; feature: oral; material: saliva | place: Philippines | collected 2014... | reverse complement strand
GCGTAAGCGTTCGCGTTTCCTGGACGATATTGATCCGGCGAAGCGCCGCCGCAGGTCTGAGAGCGCCGGCTCGTCGTATAGCCAGCGCTCAACACAGCCGCGTGCCGCCCAGCCCCGTTCCACCCAGCCCCGCCGTTCGTCGAAGGGAAGAGGAGATTATGGCTCAGCGTTTTAAGCGTGAAATTCTGCCCGCCACTAAGGACCGCCCGCAGATTGAGCTGGTCCGCTCGGCGCGCCGCACCCGCACCATTAGCATGCAACGCGACGGCGAGGATGAGCACGGCAACCCCGCCTACCGCCTGCTCATTCCCGCCGCGAGCACGAGCGAAGAGATTGACGAGCATATTGCCCGCCTGCTGCCGCGCATTCAGCGTCGTGCCGCGCGCCGTGAGCGTGCCACGCAGCTGACGGTCACAGACGAGTACCTGCGCTCCCGCGCCCTGCACCTGGCGCAGAAGCACCTGCCGGAGCTGGTCGCCTCGGGCAGGCTGGAGAGGGTGTCGATTCGCTGGGTGAGCAACCAGCGTCAGCGCTGGGGCTCGGCAACCTACGCGAGCACGCAGATCCGCATCTCCTCGGAGCTGCAGGGCGTGCCCGAGTACGTGCTGGACTCGGTGATTCACCACGAGCTCTGCCACCTGATCCAGCCGAATCATTCGGCGGCGTTCCGTACCCTGGAGGCACGCTACCCGCAGCTGCTGCGGGCGCAGGCCTACCTGGAGGGGTACGCGCTGGGGCGCTCGCGGGCTGAGGGGGAGCGCGGCGAAAACAGCGCCGACTAAAGCATCGCTGAAAACCTAGCAACCAAAACACTTCATTAAAAACACTTGAGCGGGGGTGGCTTGTGCGTTCACAAGCCACCCCCGCTCGAGGTATCAGTTATTTACTTCGCTCAGCTTTACTTCTCTTCGGGCGCGTCGCCGAAGCCGCCGTCCAGCAGCTTCTGCAGCTCCGAGTCGAAGTCCACGTCGTCCAGGCTGATTTCGTTCATGCGCGCATCGTATGCGGTGAAGTCTTCCAGCTCGGCGGGGGTGGGCAGGGTCTCCGGGGTGTCCCAGAGGCCGTCGCGCGCCTCAATGCCGTGGGCGTTTTCGTACCAGCGCCAGAACTGCTGTGCCTCACGCACCAGGCGCGGGTGCAGTTCCAGGCCGACCAGGGTCTCGAAGACCTGCTCGCTGGGGCCGCCGTCGATACGGCGGCGCGCCATGATTTCGGTCAGCTGCGGTGCCTTGGGCAGGTTGCGGGTCGCATCCTCGGTGACGACGGATACCCAGCCTTCGATGAGGGCGAGCAGACCCTCCAGGCGCTGCACCGCCAGTTCCTGATCTTCGGTGCGCTGGGGGCTGAACATGCCGCCTTCGAATGCTTCCTGTACGGCGTCGGGGTTGCTCATGTCCACCTGGGATGCGGCGTCCTGCATGCGGTTCATATCCACGCGGATACCGCGGGCGTAGCGCGCCACGAGCTGAACCAGGTCTTCACGCAGCCAGGGGTTTGCCTTGTGCAGGCGGATCAGCGCGGATTCACGCACAGCAAGGTAGAGCAGGACCTCCTGCGGGGGCACCTCGATGCTGTCGGCGAGCTGCTGGTAGCCGTTGGGCAGCAGTGCGGAGGAACCGGGCGCGAGGGGGAAGCCCACGTCGGTGGAGGAGAAGACCTCACCGGCGAGCTGCGCGAGTGCCTGAGCCATCTGCGCACCAAAAATGACGGCACCGATGTTGTTCAAGAAGCCGCTGTTGAGAATCTGAGAGATCTCTTCGGGCACGTCTTCGGGTGCGCCGGGCATGACCATGGACTGGGTGACTTCGGCTGCGACCGGCTCGACCATTTCGCGCCAGGAGTCGAAGGAATGTTCAACCCATTCCGCCTTGGACCACGCCTGCACCGGGTAGTTGTGGCGCTCAACGGTGGTCACTGCGTCCAGCCAGAGGTCTGCGAGGTTCGCCGCGTCTTCTACGGCGCGCTTGAGGTTTTCGGGTACGGAGGGGTCTTCACCCATGGAGGCGAGCATCTGGCGGGTCTGGTTCTTCACGTTGTCCCAGTTCACGCCGCTGGGGCTGTCGGATGCGCCCGCGCCGGAGAACATCGCCTGCACCTGCGCGAACATGCTCTGCATCATGGCGGGGTCAAAGCTCATGCCCATGTTCTTCAGATCTTCGGGGTCGATGCTGATGCCGAAGGGGTTCTGGCCGCCTTCGCCGAAGAGCGCGCCGAAGGGGTTCTGTGCATTGGGGTTAGAGGAGGCGCCCTTGCCACCCTGGCCGGTTGCCCCTGCGGAGGGGTCGAAGCCCTGCTCCTGCATCTTCTTAATGAATTCTTCGAGGGGGTCGCGCTCGTTGGAGGCGCCGCCGGTGGGGTTCTCAGACATGTGAAGCCTTTCGTAATCCGGGGGTGGGCGCAGCTGGCCCGCTCGCTGTCCAGCCTACCGATTTTTGCTGAGAATTTCCCGTGCCACCGCTGTGGAGGCGGGTTAATCAGCTGAGGGCACACAAGCTTGTCTTTGGGCGGGGGTTTGGGAGCTTTTTCGTGCCGTCACTACCGCGGGGTGCTGACAAGGCACGGCGCGGGTCAGAGCGTCAATCCCTCCGACTGCTCTATTTTTAGCGGGGTAACGGTGCCCGCCCGCGTGTTGAAAAGCAGGTTTATCCGGTACTGTAGAAACCATGACTAAGTCCACCCCTGATGCTGAGCAGCAGCCGAACGCCGCCTCCGCGAGCGTGAAGAGTAATAAGAAGGCGGCTAAGCGCCGTTCGCGTTTTGCGCCGCGCCGTGTGAACCTGCGTTCGGTCAGCGCTGTGGCGACGTGCGCCCTGCTGGCTGGTGCTTTTATTCTGCCCAGTTCCTATGTGAAGGAGGGTCCCGGCCCGCTCTTTGACGTGCTCGGAACCTACCAGGGTAAGGACGTCATTGAGATTTCTGGTGCGCCCAGCTATAAGACGTACGGCAAGATGAACATGACCACGGTTTCGGTTTCGGGTGGCCCGTACACGGAGCTGTCCGGTGCGGAGGCGTTCTACGGCTGGTTGGCGTTTGACGGTAACCGCAGCCTCGTGGTGCCCACCGATGCCCTGTACCCGCACGTGAGCCATGAGCAGGCGACGGCGGCGACCGGCGCGCAGATGGCTGATTCGCAGACTCAGGCGAAGGTCGCGGCAATGCGCCACCTGAATATGCCCGTGACCGAGAAAGTTCAGGTGCTTTCCACGGTGGAGGGTTCCCCGGCGGCGAGCGCCCTGAAGGCTGATGACCGCATCGTGAAGGTGGGGGAGAAGCAGATTGAGACCCTCACCGACGTTCCGAAGGCGGTGAACGCCTCGAACGGTTCGCCGATTGACGTGACTGTGGAACGTGACGGCACGCAGCAGACGTTTAATCTGACCCCGATTCGTTCGAGTGACGATAGCCGCTGGATTCTTGGCGCGGGTTTGAAGCAGAGCTATGACCTGCCGGCGCACGTGCAGTACAACCTGGACGGTGTGGGTGGCCCGAGCGCCGGTCTGATGCTGGCGCTGGGCACGGTCGATAAGCTGAGCGAGGGTACCCTGCTTGCCGATGAGGACGCCGGAGGCGACCCGTACCGCAGCTACATTTCGGGTACCGGCACGATTGATGCTGACGGTAAGGTCGGCGCAATTGGCGGGATTAAGTACAAGATTCTGGCGACGGGCCGTTACGGTGCGCGCTACTTCTTGGCGCCGAAGGAGAACTGCGATTCGATTGTGAAGATGCAGGCGCAGGACCCCGACCTGTTCAACTACTATCACGCCGGTCAGGTGAGCGGCACGATGGTGGTTGTGCCGGTGTCGACCCTGGATGAAGCGGTGAAGACGGTTGAGGCGATTAAAGCCGGTACCCCGGACGATTCCCTGCCCCGCTGCGGTTCCTAAAATAACCTTTCTGCCCGAGAGGTTCTCACCCATATAACGTAGAATTCAGCCCCGGTACTTTAGGGTACCGGGGCTGTTTTGCACCCTATGCTCTGTCATCACCTCAGCTTTCCCGCGCCCCAAAACCTTTCAACCCTGTTATATTTCGTTCCAATCGCTACGAGGTTCTGCTCTTCTGCTGTACCTCTGAGATACTTAAAGGCAGTTATTTTCTCTGAACGTATGATGAGCGAGGAATTGTGTCTGAGTCGACCAATAACACCGCGCATCCTAAGCCGACGAAATCTGCAGCCAAGCGCCGTAGCCCCCTGAAGGCAACGATTGCTGTGGTGGCGGTGCTCATTGTTGCTTTTGTGGGTGCGTCCCAGGTGTACACGGACTGGCTGTGGTTTGATCAGCTGGGGTATAGCACCGTGTTCACTACCCAGATTTTGTTGAAGGCCGCCGTGTTTGTGGTGGCTGCCCTGGTGGTTTCTGTGCCGCTGTGGGCTTCGATGTCGTACGCGGTCCGTCATGCGGATGTGGCACCCGCGTCCGAGAAGAAGCCGCAGGAGGCGCCGAACCCGAATCAGAGCGTGCCGACGAGCGGCACGGATGCTGCCGAGCAGATGCTGCGTGACGTGTTTGGTCAGCAGCGTGCTGAGGAGAGCATGCGCCGCTACCACGAGAGCGTGGATAAGGCGCGTAAGGTTCTGCTGATTGCGGTTCCGCTGCTGTTGGGTCTGTTCATTGCTTCGGCGACGATGACTCAGTGGAGCACCGTCGCACTGTTCTTCAACCAGCAGTCCTTCGGTAAGACTGACCCGGAGTTCGGCATGGATTACGGGTTCTTCCTGTTCGCTTTGCCGTTCTTCCGCTTGGTGGTGACTCTGGTGACCTCCGCTGTGGTGCTGTCGGCGCTTGCGGGCGTGTTCATGCACTACTTCTACGGCGGTATTAAGGTGCAGCCGGGCGGTGTGAGCACCACCGCGGCGTTCCGTCGTCACGCTGCGATTGTGGCGGCTGCGTTCTTGCTGACTCGTGCGGTGAGCTTCTGGCTGGATCGTTATTCGTCGACTCAGCAGCAGGTGGGCCGCTGGGCTGGCGCAATGTACACGGACGTGAACTCGTCGATCCCGGTGAACGCTATTTTGGCGATTTCTGCTCTGCTGGTGGCGGTCATGTTTGTGGTGGCGGCTTCGGTGAATCGTTGGCGTCTGCCGCTGATTAGCACCGCGATGCTGGTGATCGTTGCTGTGGTTGCTGGCGGCCTGTACCCGTGGATTGTTCAGCGTTTCCAGGTGGTTCCGAATGAGCAGAGCGCTCAGGCGAAGTTCATTCAGCGCAATATTGATGCGACCCGTTATGCGTACGGTCTGGACAAGATTGAGACCACCCCGTATGACGCAACGATTGATACCCGCGCCGGTGCGTTGAGCTCTTCGAGCGCGACCATTGCGAATATTCGTCTGTTGGATCCGAATGTTGTGTCCTCGGCGTTTGCTCAGCTACAGCAGTTCCGTCCGTACTACCGTTTTGATTCGCCGCTGTCGGTGGACCGCTATTTGGTGGGTAACACCACGCAGGATACGGTGTTGGCGGCTCGTGAGCTGAACCCGGCGCAGACGAGCGGAGATTCTTGGTATAACCGCCACGTGGTGTACACCCACGGTTACGGCGTGATTGCCGCGTACGGTAACCAGGTGGATTCTGCGGGTACCCCGAAGTTCTTGCAGTCCGGCATTAAGGCGACCGGTACCCTGAGCGAGGATTATGAGCCGCGTATTTACTTTGGCATGAGCTCGCCGGAGTATTCGATTGTGGGCGGTAAGGGGGACACCCTGGAGCTGGACCGTCCGCTCTCTGCTGAGGAAACCAACTCCTCCGATGCGAAGTACACTTTCGCCGGCTATGGTGGTCCTCGCGTTGATTCGCTGCTGGCTCGCCTGTCGTATGCGATTAAGTTCCAGTCCTCTGACATTCTGCTTTCGGACGCGGTGCGTGAGGGTTCGCAGATTCTGTACGAACGCAACCCGCTGGATCGTGTGCGTAAGGTAGCGCCGTACCTGACCGTGGATTCTAAGCCGTACCCGGCGATTGTGAATAACCGCGTGCTGTGGATTGTGGATGCTTACACTACGAGCGATCAGTTCCCCTACTCGCAGGGTAGCTCCCAGGACGCGGCAACCGCTGCGGGTGCTCAGCGTTCTAACTCGGTGAACTACATCCGTAACTCGGTGAAGGCTACCGTGGATGCGTATGACGGTTCGGTGACCCTGTACGCGTGGGATGAGGAAGATCCGGTGCTGAAGGCGTGGCAGGGCGTTTTCCCCGGCACGGTGAAGAGCTACCGTGAGATGAATGCTTCGCTGATGAACCATGTGCGTTACCCGACTGACATCTTCAATATTCAGCGCACTATGCTGAATAAGTACCACGTGACGAATGCGAATAGCTTCTACGCCGGTGACGATGTCTGGTCGATTCCGAACGACCCGACTAATGATCTTAACCAGCCGATTTCGCCCTACTACCTGTCCCTGCAGATGCCTGGGGATTCTCAAGCGCACTTCTCGTTGACGACCACGTTCATTCCTCAGCAGAGCGATACGAACTCTCGTAACGTGATGTACGGCTTCCTTGCCGCTAATGGTGACGCCGGTACCGGTAAGGACGGCGAGCGTAGCCCCGATTACGGTAAGTTGCGTCTGCTGGAGTTGCCGCGTTCTTCGGTGGTTCCCGGCCCGGGTCAGGCTCAGAACATTTTCAACTCTGATGCTGAGGTGTCGAACCAGCTGAACCTGTTGCGTCGCGGTTCGTCTGAGGTTATTAACGGCAATATGCTGACTCTACCGGTGGGCGGCGGCATGCTGTACGTTCAGCCGGTGTACGTGCAGTCAAGCGGTGACGCTAAGTACCCGCGTTTGCAGCGCGTGCTGGTGAGCTTCGGCGATAAGGTCGGTTTCGCTCCGACCCTGGAGGAGGCGCTGAACCAGGTGTTCGATGGCTATTCGGGTGCGAATCTGAACGGCTCAGCGTCGGCTAGCCCCTCGGCTTCTGCCTCTGGCTCCTCTAGTACTTCGGGTGCTTCGACCGGCGGTTCGGCTGGTAGTTCTTCGGCTTCGCAGTCTTCGGAGCTGAAGCAGGCTCTGACGGATGCCTCGAAGGCGATGACCGATGCTGATGCGGCAATGAAGAATGGCGACTGGGCTGCCTACGGTGAGGCTCAGAATCGTCTGGAGGCAGCGGTGAAGAAGGCTCTGGAGGCTGAGGAGGCGCAGAGCGCGGCTTCCGCTAATGCTTCTGCAGCACCCAGTGCCACGGCAGCACCCAGTGCCACGGCAACGCCCAGTGCCTCTGCGGCTCCGAGTGCTGCGGCTTCTGCAAGCGCGAAGCCTAGTGCCAGTGCCAGCGCCTCGGCTTCTCGCTAAGCCTAAGAGGCTAAGCCTAAGAGAGTGAGAGATAGCGGGGGAGTAGCGCCCACTAGGTTCTTGGGCTTCCGAATCTAGCGTCCTCGCCCTAGATTCGGGGTCTGTGCTGGGACCCGGGGCCTGCACTGGGTACGGCTACGGCTCCTACTGGCTAGCTCTAGCGGTCTCTGCGGGAACGGGGTGGAAGTGACTCACTTCCACCCCGTTCCTGTACGTTCTGCCCTCTAGCATTACCCCCCCCGGCACTACCCCCTGTCACTGCCCCGTAGCCCTATTTCTACCCAACAGCTTTCTACCCAGCTGCTTTCTATCCAACAACCCCTATTTTTGTGTGCTTGGTTACAAATTGCACTTTTGGCTTGCGTGCCCGGTTTTAGGTCTGTATAGTTGTATGAGTCGCCGCGGGGTGGAGCAGTTCGGTAGCTCGCCGGGCTCATAACCCGGAGGTCGCAGGTTCAAATCCTGTCCCCGCAACGGATAACTCCCGATAGCTAGCTATCGGGAGTTTTTTATTCCCCAAAACCCGTGTTCCCGCCTACCCCATACCCCGCCTACCAATCTCCAGCTGCCTCTCCTGTCGCCTCCTGCCGCTCCCTCTTGTCGCCTGCCTATCCCTCTTCTGCCGTCTTCCTGCTCCCTCCCCGCCCCTCTAGACCTTACTTATCTTCTTCTGCCGCCTGCTGGGCGGCTTTCTTTATATCTCCTGCCTCTCCGTATCTCCTGCCTTCTGTAATCTGCGGAGGGGGTCTTCTGAACCTTGTCGGGGCGGTGCTTCGGGGAGACTGATGGGGGGGCAGCCTGCTGCCCCTTCCGGGGTGCTTGAGGTGGATCTTTCGGCCTCTCGAAACCCCTCTTGAAACCTCCTCACGGAATTTCATAGAACCGTCGTGAAAGTACCCTGGACTGGTTTCGGAACGTCTCCCGATGCGTCTTTCGAGGTATTCCTCAGTCCGTCTATCGGGGCTTCAAGCGGGTGTGCCCATGGGGGTGGTGGAGTCACTTCCGAGCGGTTGCTGGAGGGTGGTTACGCCTTCTTGAGACGCTGCTTTTGAGCTCCTTGAAAGGGGGACTGAAGAGGGTCTGAATGGAGCTCTGGGGCGGGGTTCAATAGCGTGATGAGGGGTCCGATAGGATGCCTGAGTGGGGGAGTGACGAAGGGGTTATTTTTGCCTCAAAGTGCATTCTCAAAGCGGAATATGCGAAAGGTGTCTATATTCCGGGCTTGGAAATCACCTGTTTTGCCCCGGAATTCCGCGGTTTTTGACAAAAAATGGGCTTCGAGTGCAACAATTCACCCTGAAAGTGATTATAGTCACATATAAAACATTCAAGTTAATTGTAGAGTTTTTTGAAACCATTTCAAAAAACGCTCAAAAACCCCGAAAAATCAAGGAAAAATGACCCATTCAACCTCTACTTGAGGGTGATTCAAGCTGAACTATAAGTTGAGAAAAAACTCTTGTTAAGATTGAATCTTGTTCGATACCCAAAAATAGCCCCAAAAAACCGCTGGAAAAGGCTTTTTGACCTGGTAGCTTTGAGTACATGGTCACCGCGGTCCGCCGCGTAGCTCTACGGATGAGTACTGTGCCCCTCCATCACATGAGGACATCCCCGCAACACACACGGGCCAGTTGCATGGACTTGCTCCATGCGGCATCACATTCGCAGGCCGACCGCCTATAGGCTTCTCACCTATAGACCACCTATCACTCAACCACTCACAGGCGTCCGCGCCCCACGAAACACCAACAACGAGGACAACCCATGGCACTTCGCCCCCGCACCGTTAAGGCTGGCTCTCTCGCAGCCGTCGCTGTACCCTCCGTGCTCGGTAGCACCCTGGTAGCACCCGCTTCGGCTTTTGCGCCCGTCGTTCAGGACATCCCCGGCGCAGCTACCGCGACCGCCGCTCCCAAGTCCCTGTTCACCTCCACCGTGCAGCCCACCCTCTCTCAGGTTGCTGTACAGATTCGCCAGCAGGCAGAACAGACAAAGCAGACTCAACAGGCACCCGCAACGACCGCGGTTCAGCCCATCCAGAAGACCTACACTGCTCAGGCAACCCCCTCAGAGACTTTCCAGTCCCCACAGGCTACTCAGGCATCGGCACAGGCTACCCAGGCGGCTCAGCCTTCCGCTCAGCCCACCCTGGCACAGGTTGCCCAGACTCCCGCGGCTACCCAGGCAGCTACCCAGAATGCTGCAACCCCCGCCGCTCAGCCCGCGCAGACCGCACAGGCTACCCAGGCAGCATCCGGTGTGACGGCAACCCGCACCAACCAGACTTTCTTGTCCTACACCTCCCCGGCCGGTACCACCTCGCAGTACCACGTCTACGCTGAGGGTGTGGACTTCTCCAAGCCCGTTGGTGTGGTCTTCTACTTCGACGGCGACTACTGGCGCAACGACCAGTCCAAGGTTTACGACCCCTCGGGTGAGCTGGCTCAGATGGCTGCATCCGCAGCGGCACAGAACATGCTGTTCGTGCCCGTCATCTCCCCGGACTCCAACCGTTACGATGCTGGCGTGACCTGGTGGGAAGACATGGAGCGTAACGGCGAGTTCTTCCGCTCTTTCGCATCCTCCTTCATTGCGGCTAACGGCGTGGACTCCTCCAACGTGTGGACCATGGGCTACTCCGGTGGCGCTGAGTTCATCACCTACGAGCTGAACACCAAGCCCCAGACCTGGCGCAACGGCGGCGGCTCCATCATGGTCGCTGGCGGCGGCCTGGACGAGGGCACCCCTTCGGATGCGCTGAAGTCCCAGCCCATGTTCTGGTACGCAAACTCGAACGATGGCACCGGCGAGACCTACCCGCAGACCTGGAGCGCACGAGGTGCCGTTGAGGGCGGCTACAACGCCTACCGCAACGCCGGCTACACCAACGCTTCCGCGACCGTGCTGAACGGCTCGGGCCACTTCGACTACAACTTCTCCGAGATTCTGAGCAACTCGCTGACCAAGGGTAAGGCAACCGCCGCTCCCAAGGTCGAGCAGAAGGCTGAGCAGAAGACCGAACAGGAGGCTGAGCAGAAGCAGCAGAACACTCAGCGTGCCCGCACTATGAGCTCCGCAACCTACCAGAGCTACACCTCCCCGGCGGGCACCACCTCGCAGTACCACGTGTACGCGAACAACCTGGACTACTCCAAGCCTGTTGGCGTGGTCTTCTACTTCGACGGCGACTACTGGCAGCGTGACGAGTCCAAGGTCTACACTCCCGACGAGGGCATGCTCGCGGCAATGGGCAAGATCGCTAATGCCCGCAACATGGTCTTTGTGCCGATTATCTCCCCGGACACCAACGCATCCGGCGACGGCATCACCTGGTGGGAAGACATGAACACCAACGGTGAGTTCTTCCGCTCCTTCGCGAAGTCCTTCATCAACCAGAACAACCTGGACGCTTCTCAGGTGTGGACCATGGGCTACTCCGGTGGCGCTGAGTTCATCACCTACGAGCTGACCGACCACAACACCGCATGGCGTAGCGGTGGCGGCTCCATCATGGTCGCTGGCGGCGACTCGGACGGCTCCGTGGACGCTGACGCAACCACCAAGGGCTTGCCTATGTACTGGTGGGTTGGCGCGAATGACACCTCCGGTAACACCAACCCCGTCACATGGAGCGCACGAGGCGCAGTCGAGTCCGGCTACAACGCATACCTGAGCGCAGGCTTCTCCGACGCCCGCGTGAAGCTGATTGACGGCTTCAGCCACCACGACTACGACCTGCCGCACATCCTGGCCTCCTCCCTGGACTTCGCCGGTAAGACCCCCGCGCTGGGCTACAGCGACCTGTCCGACTCGGACCCGAACTACAACGAGATCAGCTGGAACTCTGATCACCGCATCATGCTCGGCTTCGCGGACGGCACCTTCCGCCCGAACGCATCGGTCAACCGTGCGCAGCTGGCAACCTACCTGTACCGCCTGGCTGGTCGCCCCGCAGTGAACGCACCGGCTGTCTCTCCGTTCAGCGACGTTCCGGTCAACCACCCCGCGTACAAGGAGATTTTCTGGCTGAGCCAGCAGGGCATCAGCGGTAGCGACTTCCGCCCCCTGGAGGCCGTCACCGAGTCCACCATGGCTGAGTTCATGTACCGTGCAGCTGGTTCCCCGGCACAGGCTCAGGGTGGCTACGCGTCCCAGGCTCTGGCGTGGACTGCCTCCAACGGTATCGGTACCGGTTCCACCTCTTCGGACGCGGTCACCCGCTCCGCGATGGCAGGCTACCTGTACATCTACGCGAACTAAAGCTCGCACCCCTAACGCATAAAAATCCGCCCCGTTCCTGATGAGTTCAGGAACGGGGCGAATCTTTATAGGTTTAGCTCAAGAAGCTATGCGCCAGACCAGGCTTAGAGAGTCTGGGTGGGAGTGTCGCCGGTGGAGGGGGCAGCGGGAGCGTTCTTTGCCTTCAGCGCGGCCAGGCGAGCGTCCAGCTCGGTATCGCGCTCCATCTGGTCCAGCGTGTTGAACTGTGCATCCAGGGAGGAAGCAGCCAATTCCTGCTGACCGATGACGCGTGCCTCTTCGCGGCGAACCTTCTCTTCGAAGCGGCTCATCTCGCTGGTCGGGTCCAGAACGTCGAACGCCTTCAGTGCGTCGTTCACCTGGGTCTGAGCTGCTGCGGTCTTTTGACGTGCGGTCAGCTCATCACGCTTGTACTTGACCTCTTCAAGCTTGGAGCGCATCTTCTCCAGGCCGTCCTTGAGCTGGTTGACAACCTGAGTCTGGGAAGCCAGCTGAGGCTCAACAGCCTGTGCAGCCTTCTCAGCCAGCAGCTGCTTGTTCAGCGCAATCTTTGCGAGGTTATCGAACTTGTCAGCGTTGGCAACGTCGCCAGCTGCGCGGAACTCATCAGCCTTGTTAGAAGCTGCCAGAGCCTTGGTGCCCCACTCCTGAGCGGTCTGGACATCCTCAGCGTGGTCCTTTTCGAGCAGTCGCAGGTTGCCGATGGTCTGTGCTACTGCTGCCTCCGCCTCGCGGATGTTGTTGGTGTAGTCACGAACCATCTGGTCCAGCATCTTCTCCGGGTCCTCAGCTGCATCAATCAGAGCGTTGATATTTGCCTTAGCGAGCTGTGCAATACGGCCGAAGATGGTCTGCTTAGCCATAATCTCCTACTTTCTGTTCAACGGGCTGCGGGGGAGCACTACGCTCCTCGTGAGCCGTGCCCGTATAACTAATTATGTGGCAGATTTCTGGGTGCATGCTGTGAAAACGATGCACGCATGATTTCTGCAACCTAAACTTTTGGTAAATTGCCCCGGGTGTTTTCCGACTGGGGAAGAAACCGGTGAGGTAAGCTACGTGTCCTGCCGGTTAGCCCGCAGAAACACCTGCAGAAACCGGCCGGCAGAATCGTTAGCATGGAGGCGTTTAGAAGCTACCGCCGTCACCGCCGCCGCTGCCCCAACCGCCGCCTCCGCCGCTGAAGC
>ENA-OWLE01000180-OWLE01000180.1-metagenome-genome-assembly--contig:-NODE-180-length-12775-cov-3.898270_pt1 | contig 12775 bp, 9 predicted proteins | sample MGYA00245345_ERZ651094 | MGnify/ENA primary metagenome ERZ651094 (study PRJEB26857, sample SAMEA4031770) | metagenome | biome: human; feature: oral; material: saliva | place: Philippines | collected 2014 | study... | reverse complement strand
GATATAGACGATGTTGTACCGCTGTTGAGCAGCAGCACAGAGTGGCAGCAAAGCTGCAAGAGGAAGAAGGTTTTTCTTCATGGTTGTTTGAATATTCCTTGATTGGAAGTAAGGTAATTTTAAAGAAGTTGCCCCTCTCCCTCAAAGCGAGGCAGAGGGACAACACTTATTTAAGACCGAAGACTAGATTTAGAAACACAGAGCATTATGGTTGATATTAGTCTAATGATTGCATATTCCTTCACAACAATGATGGAGCCGCAACACATTATCCGCCCTCTCTAACTATCTTCGATGTCTACATTTTATTGTCGAGTCATCGTATAGACCATGTCAACGATTTGTTGAGCCAAAGCATCAGCCTCTTCACGAGTATGTGCTTCAGCATAAACACGAATGATAGGTTCTGTGTTTGACTTACGAAGATGAACCCAAGCATCAGGGAAGTCGAGCTTAACGCCATCAATATCAGTTACCTGTACATCCTTCTCCTGTCCATAAAGTTCTTTCACACGCACAAGGATTGCATCAACATCTGTATCAGGAGTAAGGTCGATACGATTCTTTGCTATGAAATACTCTGGGAAAGTCTTGCGAAGTTCGCTTGCCTTCAGTCCCTTCTGTGCCAAAGAACTAAGGAAGAGCGCAATACCAACAAGGGCATCACGACCATAATGGCTTTCTGGATAGATAACACCACCATTACCTTCACCACCGATAACAGCACCGACTTCCTTCATCTTTGTGGTAACATTCACCTCACCAACAGCAGAAGCATAATACTTACCGCCATGCTTCTCTGTTACATCACGCAAAGCACGAGTTGAAGAGAGGTTACTAACAGTGTTACCCTTCACATGCTCGAGGATATAGTCTGCCACTGTGACGAGTGTGTACTCCTCACCATACATCTTACCATCCTCCTGAATGAATGCCAAACGGTCTACATCAGGGTCAACAACGATACCCAAATCATAACCACCCTTGGCAACCTCGTCCATGATACCTGTGAGGTTTGCTGCGATTGGCTCTGGATTGTGAGCAAAGTCGCCTGTTGCTTCTCCATTCAAGAACTTATATTCAACCCCTAAACGATCGAGAAGCTTAGGCAGGATAATACCACCAACAGAATTGATAGAATCAACTACAACACGGAACTTACGATTCTTAACAGCCTCAAGGTCGAGCAATTCAAGGTTCATCACCTCTTCTATATGGCGCTCATCAAATGAATCGTCATCAGTATAACTACCCAAACCATCTACATCTGCATAGACGAAGTCCTCACGCTCTGCAATATCCAAGACCTCAGCACCATCAGCCGCAGTAAGGAATTCACCCTCCTCATTCAGAAGTTTTAAAGCATTCCACTGGCGTGGGTTATGAGAAGCAGTGATAATGATACCACCATCTGCCCCACTCATACGTACAGCCAACTCTGTTGTAGGTGTTGTAGCCAAACCGATGTTCACAACATCTGCACCAATACCCATCAGCGTACCGCATACAACATTCTTAACCATTGGACCAGAGATGCGTGCATCACGGCCAACAACGATTTTTAGCTTCTTTCCAGGGTGCTTACGTGCAATGAAAGTAGCGTATGCTGAAACGAATTTAACGATGTCCAGCGGGTTCAGTGTATCTCCCGCACGACCTCCGATAGTTCCACGGATGCCGGAAATAGATTTAATAAGCGTCATACTTAAAATATGTTTGAAGGGTATTCCCCTTATTGTTCTCTTGCTTTATTAATTTTTCTCGCTCTATTCTTTTACTTCTTCTTTCTTCACCGCCTATTAAAGACCTCTCTGGAAAGTAAGGTCATAATAGCAAGGATAGACTGCCTTTGAAGCATTAATCTGTCCCTGCTGTGAAGGAACGATAAGTCTCACGTGTGACAACTTAGATGAAGCATTAACCAATCTACCAAGAGCAATATAAGGCATTGGAACCAACCAACCTGCTGGAACAGAAGTACTCTTGTAGATGTCAGCCATCACACTGGAAGTAGGATCAAATGAAGCGGTGTATGTTCCACTTGTGTTTGTTACAGACATCTTGTCAACCTTAGGACCAAAGACGAGGAACTGATTAGATAACTGCAGCGTATCTGTAATAAGGTTGCGCTCGCTAAAACGGCAGAGGACAGTGGCTGTCTCGCCTTTTTTAATTACTTCGCCAGTTCCTTTCTCAACAATCTGCATGTAAACACCAGTATTAGGGAAAAGAACATACTGATTCTTCGTTGTATCTGTAGTATTTCCTTGTTTAGCAAACTGCTCTTCACTAATTACTTTTATACCTTTCTTGACTATAAAAGAGTTTATCGCTTCAGTCTCTCGCTCCAACTGATCAGCATAAGTCTCAGTCTTATTACATGAACTAAACGCCAACACTGCAGCTAATACAACAAGGAGAAAATTTATCTTCTTCATTCGTTTTCTTATTTTAATATGTTGTGCAAAGATAAGAAAAAGTATTTAGAAAGGGAAAATAAGAAGTAAGAAAATATATTAAGGTAGGTTGTAAAAAGAAACTTTATAGTAGTTTTATCACTTAGAATCCCTATTTTTCAGGTTCTTCTGTTAAACCCAAATCGGTCATTAGACCACAATATGTATAATTCTTATTAGTTGGTCTCACAAAGGAGGAAACTGCACAATAAAAGACAAATAGATATTATCGCTATCCTTAATCTACAAATAACTTATGTTCATATCATTATCTATTTGTAAACTATTTTCACGTAACTCAAAACCAATACATACTCTTTTGGCTTCTAAAAGATGCCTAATTGACTTGCAAAAGGTGCCCTTTAAGACCCTTACTAACGCCCTTTTGAAGTCCAAATAAGCACCTTTTACGTTACCGCTTTATAACTAATTGATATTCTGTTTGTTACAAAATTATCACTTGTTTGTGCTTTTGGCGATATTTATGAATGTTTTATTTGAAATTATGTAATGAATTTTCAAGGTGTTGTCGGTGACTTTTCGAGTATTAAAAAGGATATAATGGAGAATACGTTTGTGCTTGCAAAGGAAGGAACAAGCAAAATAACAATAAGAAATGAGAGCTATCTACCAAAACTATAGACAGCCCCCATTCTTCTACATATTCCTTTGTACAATAGATATTTACATCATTTTTAGAGAAGATGAGGAAGATGCTCCTTCACAAATTGTTCGCCTAACCGGAAACCTTCCTCATAGAGATGCTCAAGCTTATCAACATCTTTCTCCATTCGTCCTACAACAATAGGTTCTTCTGGACGAATAACAAGTATCTTACCTTGTTCCTCCAACTCATCCACCAAGTCAAGCTGACGGTTGTATGCCTCTATCCTACGGCTCAGAGCAACACGTAAACGTGGATAATTACGATAGATAAATTTGGGTTGCTTATAATCACGCCCAGTATCTCTCCAACCTTTGTTACGCGTACTGATGACCACATTTGTCTCGTGTCCAGTCTCTATAGAACGCAGTATAGGAATAGAGTCAACAATACCACCATCCAATAACTCCTTACCATCCACCTCAACAATCTTACTAACGTAAGGAAGACTTGAAGAAGCACGTGCCAATGCATTAAGACGATGCGTATCACCTGATGATTCTGAGAGATATTCTGCAAAACCAGTCTGACAGTTTGTTACCACCATCTCAAAGATATCTCCATTCTTACAATTACGAAAATACTCTTCATAATCAAAAGGAATAAGCTCATAAGGGAAACGATGATAAAGTAATTCTGGGTCGAAAATACATCCCTGCGTAACGAGATGACGCAAGCCTATGTAATCATATTTGGCAAGCATATCAATGTTGGAAATACGAGCACGACGCGGTTGACGACTGGCATACGACAAACCATTACATGCTCCTGCAGATACTGCAACGATGTAATGAAAATAGAGCTTATATTTCATGAAAGCATCCAAAACACCAGAGGTAAATACACCACGCATCCCTCCTCCTTCTAACACTAAACCCGTATTCCTATCTATTTGCATAAAATCTCGTTAAAAAACAACTGCAAAGTTAATAACTTTCAAACAAAAATAACTATCTTTGCATTCAAACCAACTAATAATTGAAATATGTTTAACAAAGAAACCTATGTAAAGCGCCGTGCAGAGCTTAAGAAGCTTGTTGGAGAGGGTATTATTATTCTCTTTGGCAACAATGAGTCGCCTGCAAACTTCCCTGCGAATGGATATTATCCTTTCCGTCAGGATTCATCATTCCTCTATTATTTTGGTCAGAAACGTGACGGATTAGTTGGTGTTATTGACATTGACAATGACACAGAAACACTTGTTGGCGATGACATTGATATCGACGACATTGTATGGTACGGTAGCGTTGACTCTGTAAAAGATATGGCTGATGCCGTTGGTGTAGCCAACACTGTCAACATGAAAGGTCTAAAGACCATTTGTAACAATGCGTTGCGAGAGCATCGTAAGGTTCATTTCCTACCTCCTTATCGTGCTGATATTAAGATTCAAATATTCGACCTCTTTGGTATTCATCCTAATCAACAGAAAGAGTCAGCAAGTATGGAACTTATCCGTGCGGTTGTTAAGATGCGTTCTGTAAAGACACAGGAAGAAATTGAGGAGTTGGAGCGTGCTGCTGTTATTGGCTACAAGATGCACACAACTGCTATGATATTGGGTAAGCCAGGTGTAACTGAGCAGTTCGTTGGTGGTCAGGTTAGCGGTATCGCTAACTCATATGGTTCCATGGTATCATTCCCAACCATCTTCTCTCAGCATGGTGAGATTATGCATGGCAATCCTTCGATGGCAGTATTGGAGGCTGGTCGCCTTGCTCTCTGTGACTGTGGTGCTGAGACTGTCAACCACTACTGTTCTGATAATACCCGTACATTCCCTGTAAGTGGTAAATTCACTCAGAAACAATTGGAGATTTACAAGGTCGTAGAAGAGTGCCACGATGCAGCACTAAAGCTTTCTAAGCCAGGTGTTAAGTATATGGACGTACACTTTGCTGTTTGCCGTATCATCTTTGATCGTATGAAAGAACTTGGATTGGCTAAGGGCGACACTGATGCAGCTGTAGCTGCAGGTGCACATGCTATGTTCCTGCCTCATGGACTTGGCCATATGATGGGTATGGATGTTCACGATATGGAGTCTTTCGATCAAATTAATGTTGGCTTCGACGAAGAGACACGTCCTAACCTTGAGCAGTTTGGTACTAACTGCTTACGTATGGGTCGTCGCTTGGAAGAGGGCTTTGTCGTTACTGATGAACCGGGTATCTATTTTATCCCAGCATTGATTGACGAGTGGCGTGCAAAGAAACATTGTGCCGACTTCCTCAACTTCGATAAGTTAGATGAGTACAAGGACTTCGGAGGTATCCGTCTTGAAGACGATCTTCTCATCACCAAGGATGGTTGCCGATTCATAGGCAAGGATATTATTCCTTATCATCCACAAGATGTCGAAGACTTCATTGCAGCAAACCGATAAATAATAGAACTTTTTAATAATTAATATTTACATCAAGGTTGTCGCAAGAGTATCACTCACAACGGCAACCCCATTTATAAGAAAAAACTTATGAAAAAAACTTTTGTTGTAGCATTGCTCGCTTTGCTTGCGATAGGTGCTAATGCCGCAGACAAGAAAGAGGGTGCAACCTCTAACAAGCCTGTTTTTACTGTAGTAAAGCAGAATCCAATTACAAGTATTAAGGACCAGAACCGTTCAGGTACATGCTGGGACTATTCAACTCTTAGCTACTTCGAAGCTGAGATTTTGAAGAAGACTGGTAAGACATACGACCTCTGTGAGAGTTTCGTTGCTAACAAGACATACATGGAGCGTGCTATTCAGGTTGTTCGTTTCCGTGGTGATTGCCAGTTTGCTCAAGGTGGTTCTGCATACGATGTATTACACACTCTTGAGACTTATGGTATTTGTCCAGAAAGTGCTATGCCATTCCCAGGCTCTCTCTATGGTGATTCACTGAATAACTTCAATGAGTTCTTCTCATTAATGGAGCCTTACGTAAATGCTGTAGCACGTAATAAGGCGAACAAGATTTCTGGTCAGTGGAAGCAGGGTTTGCAGGGGATTCTTGATGCTTACCTCGGCAAATGCCCTGAAACCTTCACATACGAAGGCAAGCAGTACACTCCAAAGAGCTTCGCAGCAAGCCTTGGCTTGAACTGGAGTGACTACGTAACTATTACTTCTTACACACACCATCCATTCTACACACAGTTTGTTGTTGAAGTACAGGACAACTGGCGTTTCCCATTGTCTTATAACCTCCCAATGGATGAGATGATGCGTATCATTGATAACGCTGTCATGAATGGCTACACAGTAGCATGGGGTGGCGACGTTAGCGAGCCAGGTTTCACTCGTAAGGGTTTGGCTTACATGGTTGACGGTAAGAAGGTTGAAAGCATGAAGGGTAGTGATATGGCTCATTGGCTCGGTCTTTCTGCAGCAAAGAAGAAGGATATCATCGATTCACTCGGTGTAAACGTACCAGAGGTTGTTCCTACACAGCAGCAGCGTCAGGAGCGCTTTGACAACTGGGAGCTTAGTGATGATCATGGTATGCTTATCTTCGGTATTGCTAAAGACCAAAATGGTAAGGAGTATTATATGGTAAAGAACTCATGGGGTGAGACTGGTGACTACAAGGGTATCTGGTACATGACCAAGAACTTTATTGCAGCTAACACCATGGACTACATGGTAAACAAGAACGCTATTCCTAAGGACATCCGCAAGAAGATGGGTCTCTAAAAGAATAAGACAAGTTGAATTGATAATAAAGAACAAGACTTTCTGATATCATCATTTCAACAATCTATAAATCATAAACAATCCCGCTCTAATGATTTGGAGCGGGATTGTTGTTTTAGTACCAATGGGGCTAATTAGCCTAATGGGACTAATATCATTTAAAACACAGAACCAAATAATACACCACATAACATTCTCATTTGCCATTTTTTTTGTACCTTTACGGACAGAAATAAAAACAATTTAAAATGCAATTTAAATGGAACTACACTCCACCTGCAGATACTCAGGTCAATGCGGCTAAAGACTTAGGGGAGAAATTGGGGATTAGTCCCATTCTCGCTTCGCTGCTCATTCGTCGTGGTATAACGACGGAGAGTGCGGCTAAACGGTTCTTCCGCCCACAATTAGCAGACCTCATCAATCCTTTCTTAATGAAGGATATGGACGCTGCTGTTGATCGACTCAATGATGCTATGGGTCATAAGGAGCGCATTCTTGTCTACGGAGATTATGACGTAGACGGCTGTACGGCTGTAGCGTTGGTGTATAAATTCTTACGTCAGTTCTATTCAAATATCGACTACTACATTCCCGATCGTTATGACGAAGGGTATGGAGTTAGCAAAAAAGGAATAGACTTTGCTAAAGAAACAGGAGTAAAACTTATCATCATCCTCGACTGTGGTATTAAAGCAATCGAAGAGATAACCTATGCTAAAGAGCAAGGAATAGATTTCATCATCTGTGATCATCACGTCCCTGACGAGGTAATGCCGCCCGCTGTGGCGATTCTTAACCCCAAACGAACAGATGATACCTATCCTTTCAAGGATCTGTGCGGATGCGGTGTAGGCTTTAAGTTCATGCAGGCATTTGCAAAGAACAATAATATTCCGTTCTCTCGTCTCGTTCCCCTACTCGACTTCTGTGCTGTCAGCATTGCAGCAGATTTGGTTCCTGTGGTGGATGAGAACCGTATTCTTGCCTTCCACGGACTAAAGCAGTTGAATCAAAATCCAAGCCTTGGACTGAAAGCTATTGTAGATATTTGCGGTCTGAATGGTCGTGAGTTGTCAATGAGCGATATTATCTTCAAGATTGGACCACGTATCAATGCCAGTGGGCGCATGGAGAATGGTAAGAAGAGTGTTGACTTACTTGTTGAAAGAGAATACTGTCTGGCTCTCGATCAAGCAAAGCATATTGACGAATACAACGAACAGCGAAAGGATGTAGACCGTCAGATGACAGAAGAAGCTAACCAGATTGTGGCTCGCTTGGAAAGTCAGAAGCATCAGTCGAGCATTGTACTCTATGATGAGCATTGGAAAAAAGGTGTCATAGGAATCGTTGCCTCTCGCCTGACAGAAATCTATTTCCGTCCGACAGTAGTCTTAACACGTGACGAGAACCTTGCAACAGGCTCTGCACGTAGTGTAGCGGGATTTGACGTATATGCAGCTATTAAGAGCTGTCGTGACCTCTTATTAAACTTCGGTGGGCACACTTATGCTGCTGGACTAACCATGAAGTGGGCAGATGTAAAGGAGTTTCGTAAACGATTCCAAGCATATGTGGAAGAGCATATTGAACCAGAACAACGTGAAGCGATCTTGGATATTGATGCTGTTATTGACTTTAAGGATATCACAAAGAAACTGCATACTGATTTGAAACGCTTCGCACCATTTGGTCCTGGAAACCCAAAGCCTCTCTTCTGTACGTTAGATGTCTACGATTTCGGAACCAGCAAGGTTGTTGGACGTGAGCAAGAGCATATCAAGTTAGAACTGGTCGATTCTAAATCCAATAACGTAATGAATGGTATAGCCTTTGGACAGAGTGCCTCTGCCCGCTATATCAAGTCGAAACGCTCGTTTGACATAGCATACACCATTGAGGATAATGTCTTTAAGCGTGGAGCAGTACAATTACAGATAGAGGATATTAGACCAACTGAGGAGTCTTGACGGTTGATTGAATTTTATTAGTAGTACTCAAACGAATAGGCTTCCTTCAAGTCCTAAAGTTCAAAGTTCAAACCTCAAAGTTCAAACCTCAAAGTTCAAAGTCTAATGTCCTACCTTGACATTCTTCATCAATATTGGGGCTATCCTGACTTTCGCGGTATACAGAAAGATATTATCGAAAGTATCGGTTCAGGAAAGGATACCTTAGGACTAATGCCAACAGGAGGAGGAAAGTCTCTCACCTTCCAAGTGCCAGCATTAGCCCAAGAGGGAGTATGCTTAGTCATTACTCCTCTTATTGCATTAATGAAGGATCAGGTTGACCATCTTCGTCATCAAGGGATCACGGCTGCTGCGATTTATTCAGGTATGCGCCATGATGACATCATTACTACTTTAGAGAACTGTACCTTTGGAGGGATAAAACTACTTTATATTTCTCCTGAGCGTATAGGTTCTGATATCTTTCAGGCTAAATTAAGACATATAAAAGTGAGTTTCATCACTGTTGATGAAGCCCACTGTATCAGCCAATGGGGATACGACTTTCGACCTTCTTACCTGCAGATTGCAGACATTCGAAAGTTAGTTCCCAATGCACCTATCCTCGCTTTAACAGCAACTGCCACACCAGAAGTTGTTGATGATATCCAAGACCGTTTAGGTTTTAAAGAGAAGAATGTCTTCCGAATGAGCTTTGAACGTAAGAACTTAGCTTATGTTGTACGCCAGACTGAGGACAAAGAGACAGAGATGGTACATATCCTGCAATCTATACCTAAGACGGCTATCGTCTATTGCCGTAGCAGAAAACGCACGAAGGAGATTGCACAGATGCTTACAGAGAATGGTATCTCGGCCACATGGTACCATGCAGGCTTAGAGCCAGGCGTCAAAGACCAACGCCAGAACGACTGGCAGAACGATAAGATACGTGTTATGGTTGCTACAAATGCTTTTGGTATGGGTATCGACAAGCCTAACGTACGTGTGGTTATTCATATCGATAGTCCAAGTTCCTTGGAGGCTTACTTCCAAGAGGCGGGACGTGCGGGACGTGATGGAAATAAGGCATATGCTGTACTCCTTTATAATGGGCACGACAACCGTACGTTGCAAAAACGCATTGAAGATACCTTCCCTCCTAAAGACTATATCCAGACAGTATACGAGCACTTAGCCTACTTCTATCAGATAGGTGTTGGAAGTGGCTATGGATGTATCTTTGAGTTTCCTATTGACAAGTTCTGCAACACCTTTAAACATTTTCCAATACGTGTAAATGCTGCGCTAACAATTCTTCAACGAGCTGGTTATATTGACTATGAACAGAACCCAGACACTAAGGCACGTGTTCGTTTCCTGTTGAATAGAGATGACCTCTACCGACTGGACTCACTTACTGACAAGGAGAATGATGTCGTCACTGCCCTACTCCGTAACTATGGCGGTTTATTTTCTGACAGTGGATATATTGATGAAAGCTATATTGCACAAGAAGCTGGACTCGACAGAAACCAAACCTATATGGTATTGGTTAATCTAAGCAAGAAGCGTATTATCAACTTCATTCCACGTAAGAACACACCACTAATCAGCTACACACAAGACCGTGTTGATGGTGTTGACGTTATCCTTAACAAGAGTGTGTATGAGGACAGAAAGGAGCAATTCATAAAGCGTATCAATTCTGTTATTAATTATGCACAGAATGAACGAGTATGTCGCAGCAGACAACTACTATCTTACTTCGGGGAAACGAAGTCAAAAGACTGTGAGCAATGTGATGTCTGCCTTTCACATACCAAAGAGGATGATACGGACGAGAAAGAGCTTATCAGAGAACAGCTACTAACTTTCTTAGCAGATGGCAAAAAGCACCCTATAACAGAGATTCGACAGTTAAATGACGACTGGGATCTTGTACAACAAGTAATGCGAGAGATGGTTTTGGAAGAGGAAATCCTTATGGATGGAAGTTTCTTACTTCTACCCTAAATTGATTTTATTCTTACAAAGATAGATATAAAGATTACTAAAATCTTCATCAACTCATTAAAATTTGAACTGATCAAGCTTATAACAAGAACAGAAACACTACACTTCTAACAAGTTTATTTTAAATTATGTTTGCTGTCATTTTAACATATAGAGCTAACTCATTATAAGATAATCAATTACACATCTATAATAAATGACACGAGTGACAGCAACTCTTAAACCCCAATTTTATTAGATTACAATACGTATAATGCTGTGCCTGTGCTATTGTTTCCTAACGACCGATACGAGTTAAACAAATTGTACTCTACAACGACACACTTCCGTCTCTTCTCTTTCCACATTACTCTTTGTTATTCTTACATTGAAGTCGGTCTCCGTTCCTCGCTGCTCCCGATAGAAGTGAAGTTTATCACCTTGATGTGATTCAGCAACATAAGCTATCTCAAAACGTTTGATACGATGTTGCTTATACCAAGCCACGTCCCACAAGTCTAACACATGCTCGATATATTTGACTGAGTTAATATGTCCATTGATATCAACATCATTATAATAAGTGTCTATTGAACGAATAGGAGTGGCATCAGCAGACATCTTCACACGTGATGACTTCTCTATTGGACAAGAATATTCTGTTTCTATATACTCGGTTATCAAACCACCGCGAACAGCAAGAATGTCTGCAGGCTGACGTGTGTCAAGGTCTATCATTGCCCAGACACTCTTACCATAGCCATAAACATGCCCTGTCTCACCAATAACCTTAAAGTTACGGCTTGTAAAGGATTTCAAAGCACTATCGACCCAAGTCTCTACAAAGAACTTATCATATGCCTTCGGCATTTCTTCCATCTCAATAGCCAAGCGGCTCAACACCCATGTCTTATTAACTGTATTGAGATAGTTCATACCATAACCGCGGTCGTTACTATGAAAATCGGCTGCATTCAACATATGATTGCCTAAATGCCCCATAAACAAATGATTGGAGAAGTCACAATGGAACGGCTCCGCCAAAAACTCATATCTACCTATCTTTGATAACTTTTCCATATAACTCTTTTTACACTAACAAGTTATTACAAGCAGTTATACCACTTGGCTTATTCTATATAACGGAGAATCAGTAAGATTATTCTATTATTAGTAAGGAAAACTAAAATGTCATCCTTATTAATAAACCTTATTAAGAAAAACTACACATATAAATAAAACAAAAGGGGATGCACCTTAAAGATGCATCCCCAATATTTATTGTTCGAAGGATAAACCTTCTTAACCTATTCGGTTAGATTACTTTACGTAAACAACTGCAAGACGGTTAGAAGTTACACCCTGTACACCCTTACCAGTTGCCTCGTCAACGATAACACCACGACCCTTGAGGTAGTTAGCAACTACGTCAGCACGAGCCTGTGAGAGACGATCGTTAAGTTCCTTAGGACCCTCTGGAGAAGCTGTACCAACAACCTGAACGTGAACACCCTGCTTAACGTTGTTAAGAGCCTTCTTAGCATCGTTTGTAAGGTTTGACTTACCCTGAGCGAATGTTACGAATACGAGGTCAGATACAGTGAACTCCTTAACCTTAACAGAAGGAACCTCCTTAACAACTTCCTTAGTGATAACCTCTGGCTTACGGTTGCGGAGCTCGTTGATCTGAGCGTTCAAAGCATCGATCTCAGCCTGATCACGTGGAGTTACAATAGTGAAGTTGTGTGTACCGTTAGAGTTAGCAAACTTGTAGATGAAACCAGCGTTCAACTGAACGAATGAGTTGTTGATGTTGTAAGCTGGCTGACCTGCCTGTGAAGCTGCCTTGTAACCATACTCCTGATGATCAGCTACAGCTACTGGAGATAAAGGATTACCAGTTGCAACTAATTCCTTGCTCTTTGACTGACCCAAGAAAGCGAAATTAATAGAAGGCTCTACATAGAACTGGAACTGCTTCTGTGAACCAAAGTTGAAAGCAAAATCAAGAGCAGCCTTAGAA